>JACXTT010000442.1_pt1 | contig 70208 bp, 60 predicted proteins | sample 9270951 | NCBI WGS metagenome assembly JACXTT01 (sample SAMN15532306, study PRJNA645909) | rock metagenome | isolation source: weathered quartz diorite | place: Puerto Rico | collected 2017-06-21 | reverse complement strand
GGCCGAGCTGGTCGGCGCGCGCGTACACGGCGAGCCCGTCTTCCGGCGCGCGAACATCGCCGGCGACCACGCGCTGTGGCGCGGCGGGCTCTTTCCGTCGCCCGGGGCCGTGCGGAAAGCGCTCGAGGACTGCGACGTGCTCCTCGTCGTCGGCGCGAACGTCTTCACGTGGTTTCTCCACAGCGAGGGCGCGCCGTTTCCGCGCGGCCTTCGCGTGATCCAGATCGACGACGATCCGTGGGAGATCGGCCGGAGCTACCCGGTCGCGCTCGGCATCGCCGCCGATCCCCGGACCACCCTGGCCGAGCTCGGGAGCGCCGTGGACGCGCGCATGGCGGAGGCCGAGCGCCGCGCGGCGGCCGCCCGCGTGCAGAAGATCGGCACCGCGAGGGCCGACGTGATCGCGCGCGTGCGGGCCGCCGCGGAGGCCGAGACCGAGCGCACGCCCATCGGCCAGGCCCATCTCATGCACACCCTGGCCTCGCTGCTCCCGCGCGACGCCGTCATCGTCGACGAGTCGGCGACGTCGCTGCCGTTCGTGCTCCGCTACGTGCCGTTCTCGATGCCGGGCTCCTTCTTCGGCGGCAAGACCGGCACGCTCGGGTGGGGGATGGGCGCGGCGATCGGCGTGCAGCTCGGCTCGCCGGGCCGCAAGGTCGTGGCCACGATCGGCGACGGCTCGTTGATGTACGCGCCGCAGGCCCTGTGGACGGCGGCGCACTACCGGCTGCCGATCACCTACGTCGTTCCCAACAATTCCTCGTACGCCATCCTGAAATCCGGGATGCTGAGCCTCGACCTCGCGTCGGCCAAGCGCGGGATCTATCCGGGCATGGACCTGGTCGAGCCCGCGATCGACTACGTGGGGCTGGCGCGGTCTCTCGGCGTCCGGGCCGAGCGCGTCGAGAAGCCTGCCGGCCTGCGCGACACGCTCGCCGCGTGCCTGGCGGATCCCGGGCCCACGCTCGTGGACGTCGCGATCGACCGCGGCTTCAAGGCCATGTGATACGCACCGGCGGCCAGTGGATCGTCGACGCGCTCCGCGCCGAGGGCGTGCGTCACGTCTTCGGGATCCCGGGCGTCCACAATCTGGCGATCTACGACGCGCTGATTCGACAATCGGACATCACGCACGTGCTGGCGCGTCACGAGGCGGGCGCCGCCTTCATGGCCGACGGCTACGCCCGCGCCTCGGGCGCGCCGGGAGTGGTCGTCGTCACGACGGGCCCGGGCGCGACGAACGCGCTGACCCCGCTCGTGGAGTCGTACGCGGGATCGATGCCGGTCGTGGTCGTGATGTCCGACGTCGCCTCGCCGCTGGTCGGGCGCGACATCGGCGCGTTGCACGAGGTCCCGAACCAGATCGAGTGCTTCAAGCCCGTCACGCGCTGGGCCGAGGCGGTCACCGAAGCGTCCGCGGTTCCGGCGACCGTGCACGCGGCGTTCGATCTGCTCCGCACCGGCCGCCCCGGCCCGATCGCGATCTCGGTCCCGAACGACTTCCTGACGTCCCGCTTCGACGCGCCGGCGCACGGTGGCGGCCACGGCCGGCGGCCGCCCTGTCACGTGGACGCGATCGGCGAGGCCGTGCGGCTCTTGTCGGCCGCGTCCCGGCCGCTCGTCATCGCCGGCGGCGGGGTGATCGCCGCGGCGGCCGAGGCCGAGCTCGCTCGGCTCGCGCGCCGGCTCGGCGCGCCGGTGATCACGACGGTCATGGGCCGGGGAGCGCTGAGCGAGCACGATCCGCTCTGGCACGGCGTGCTGCCGAACAGCCGCGCGACCGAGCCGGTCATCAAGGCGGCCGACGTCGTCCTCGCGGTTGGCTGCCGCTTCGCTCACCGGTCGACGCAAGGGCTACTCTTGAACCTGTCGTTCGATCCGTCTCAGACGCTGATCCACCTCGATCTCGATCCGACCGTGATCGGTCGGCTCTTCAAGGCGCAGCTGCCGATCGTGGGCGACGCGAAGGACGGGCTCACAAGGCTGATCGACGGCCTCGGCCCGGGTGCGGCGCGAACCGGCTGGGATCATCGCTGGCGCGAAGGCCTGCGACCCGCGGCGAGCGCCCGGTACACCCCCGAGGTCGCGCGTCTGATCGACGCGTTGCGGGCGGCGCTGCCCGACGACGCGATCGTCGTGAACGACCAGACCGGGATCAACTACTGGATGGAGTGGCGCTTCCCCGTGCTGAGGCCGCGGACCTTCCTCTATCCGGTCGGCTCGGCGACTCTGGGCTACGCCGTGCCCGCGGCCATCGGCGCCAAGATCGCGCGGCCCGACCGGCCTGTCGTCGCCGTCGTCGGCGACGGCGGCTTCATGTACTCCGTGAACGAGCTGGCGACCGCCGTGAAGTACCGCCTGCCGGTCGCGTTCCTCGTGATGAACGACGACCGCTACGGGGCGATCAAGTGGCTCCAGCAGACGCTGTTCGAAGGGCGGTGGGGCGAGGCCGACCTGGCTAATCCCGATTTCCCGGCGCTGGCCCGCGCGTTCGGGGCCCGGGGCGAGCGGGTCGCCGACGTGGACGCGCTCGGTGCCGCGCTGAAGGCGGCGCTCGCCGCGGACGGGCCGACCGTCCTCGAGCTCAGGATGACGGTCGACCCGCCGTGGGAGCTCTAGTCTTCCCTACTTTCCGTGGAAGAGGTTCAGGGCCGAGCCCTTCCTGAACCACTCGAGCTGAGACGTCGCGAACGAGTGCGAGAGCCGCAGGGTCTCGCTGGTCCCGTCCACGTGCTTCACCACGCACTCGACGGGCTTGCCTGGCGCCATGTCGCGAAGCCCCACCAGGCTGATCCGGTCGTCCTCGCGGATCTTGTCGTAGTCCGCCGGGTTCTGGAACGCGAGGGCCAGGAGCCCCTGCTTCTTCAGATTGGACTCGTGGATCCGCGCGAAGCTGCGTACGATGACCGCGGCGCCACCCAGCAAACGCGGCGAGAGAGCGGCGTGCTCGCGGCTTGAGCCTTCACCGTAGTTCGAATCGCCGACGACGACCCACTTGACCCCCTTGGCCTTGTAGTCGCGCGCGATCGCCGAGATCGACTGCCCGGTCTGTCCGGTGAGGACGTTCTTTCCCTTGCCGGCCTCGCCGGTGTAGGCGTTCGTGGCGCCCATGAACATGTTGTCGCTGAACTTGTCGAGGTGGCCGCGGTAGCGCAGCCACGAGCCCGCGGGCGAGATGTGGTCGGTGGTGGTCTTGCCCTTGGCCTTCAGGAGCACGGGCATGTCCTTGAAGTCCTGGCCGTCCCAGGCCGGCCACGGCTCCATGAGCTGCAGGCGCTCGCTGCGCGGATCGACCTGCAGGGTGATCGCGCTCCCGTTCTCGGGCGGCGTCACGTAGGTCGGGCGCCCCCGGTCGAAGTTCCGCGCCGGCACCTCGGGCGCCGTCTTCGGCGGCGAGAGCTTGAACGCCTTGCCGTCGGCGCCGGTGAGGGAATCGGTGAGCGGGTTGAACGACAGCCGTCCGGCCAGCGCCATCGCGGTCACGATCTCCGGGCTGCCGATGAAGTTCATCGTGGTCGGCTGGCCGTCGTTGCGGCGCGGGAAGTTGCGGTTGTACGAGGTCACGATCGTGTTCGGCACCTCCGAAGCTTCCTTCGACCGCCGCCACTGGCCGATGCACGGCCCGCAGGCGTTGGCGAGCACCACGCCGTTGATGTCCTTCAGCGACTGCATCTGACCATCGCGCTCGATCGTGGCGCGCACCTGCTCGGAGCCGGGCGTGACCAGGAACGGCACGGCCGTCTTCAGACCGTGCGCCTTCGCCTGCTCGGCGACGTCGGCCGCGCGGCTCATGTCCTCGTACGAGGAGTTCGTGCAGCTACCGATCAGGGTCGTCGAGATCTTGTCGAGGAACGCGTTCTTCGAGTCGGCGACCTCGGCGGCCAGCCGGCCGATGGGTCGAGCGCGGTCGGGAGAGTGCGGCCCGACGACGTACGGCTCGAGCGTCGACAGGTCGAGCTTCACCACGCGCTCGTAGTACTTCTCGGGATTCGCCTCGACCTCTTTGTCGGGCGCCAGCAGATGCGGATACCGCTCGGCGATCGGAGCCAGATCGCCGCGCCCGCTGGCTTTCAGGTAGGTCGCCATCTTCTCGTCCAACGGGAACATCGACGTGGTGGCGCCGAGCTCGGCGCCCATGTTGGTGATCGTCGCCTTGCCGGTCGCGCTGATGGTCCGGGCGCCCGGGCCGATGTACTCGACGATCGCGTTGGTGCCGCCGGCGACGGTGAGCTGTCCGGCGACGTAGAGGATCACGTCCTTGGGCGCCGTCCAGCCGCTCAGCTTGCCCGTCAGGTACACGGCGATGTGCCGGGGATAGAGGACCTCCCACGGCAGGCCCGCCATCACCTCGACGGCGTCGGCGCCGCCGACGCCGACCGCGCACGCGCCGAGCCCGCCGGCGTTCGGCGTGTGGGAGTCGGTCCCGATGATCAGCTCGCCGGGGAAGGCGTACTGCTCGAGGACGACCTGGTGGATGATCCCGGCGCCGGGGCCCCAGAAGCCGGCCCCGTACTTCGCGGCCGCCGACTTCAGGAAGTCGTAGACCTCCTGGTTCTCGGCGAGCGACTCGCGCAGATCAGCCTGGCCCTCGACGCGCGCCTGGATCAGGTGATCGCAGTGGATCGACGTCGGCACCGCGACCCGCTGCCGCCGCGTCTGCATGAACTGGAGCATCGCGGTCTGCCCGAGCACGTCCTGCAGCACGACGCGGTCCGGGCGCAGGAACAGGTAGCTCTTGCCGGCCTCCATGTCCTGGTGCTCGGGATCGTCGGCGTGTCCCAGCAGGACCTTGTCCGCCAGGGTCAGCGGCCGGCCGAGCCTGCGTCGGACGACGGCGAGATTCTTCTCCATCGTCTCGTAGACTTTCGCGGCCATCTCAGCGGTCGATTCGATCGTCACCATCTCCGATGTCCTCCGCCCAGAGCGTCGGTTGCGCCTGAATGAATTGTGCCATCAGCGCCTGGCACCTCGCATCCTGAAGAACCTCGACGGTCACCCCGCGCGATCGCAGGAGCTCTTCCTCGCCGAGGAAGGTCCGGTTCTCACCGACGACGACCCGCGGAATGCCGTAGAGGAGAATCGCGCCGCTGCACATGGAGCAGGGCGAGAGGGTCGTGTAGATCGTGCACTCGCGATAGACCCGCGCCGGCTGGCGCCCGGCGTTCTCGAGCGCGTCCATCTCGCCGTGGAGCACGACGCTCCCGCGCTGGACTCGCCGATTGTGCCCGCGCCCGAGGACGCGTCCGCGGTGGACGAGCACCGAGCCGATGGGAATCCCGCCCTCGGCCAGGCCGCGCTCGGCCTCCTCGACTGCGGCTCGGAAGAACTCGTCCACGTTGCGCTCCGTCCTCGGCCCTCGTCCGCGACCAGATTACTCTATCCCGCCCCGGTCGGCGCGGCGCCGCCGCCGGCCAGCGGCACACACGCCTCGAGCGCGATGGCGAGGGTTACCGCGGCGCCCGGGGCGACGCGCGCCGGCGGCGGCGCGATGACGCGCAGCACGACGTCCGTGCCCGACACGTGGACCGGGTAGTCGACCGCGCCGCCCAGATAGGGGAGATTCGGAGGTCTAGCGCTCTCGAGGCGACGGCGGGGTGAGCCCGCACTCGCAGATCTTATTAAGGAGCGTCTTGTAGCTGACCTTGAGGATGCGCGAGGCCTCGGCGCGATTCCAGTGCACGCGCTCGAGCACCTCGGCCAGCGCCTTGCGCTCGGCCTCCCGGGCGCCTCGGCGCGCGATCTCCCGCAGGCTCTCGGTGACGAGGGGCCGCAGGGCATCCACTGGGGCTGGCCGGGGGCGGTCGGCCAGCGCCTCGACGGCCTGCTCGCCGTCGGAGAGAACGACCAGCCGTCTGATCGCGTTCTCGAGCTCGCGGACGTTGCCCGACCAGGAGTAGTCGCGCAGGCGGGCGAGGGTCTCGGCAGGGAGCTGCTTCTGCCGGCCGTACTGCGCATTGAACTTCGCTAGGAACCACGCCGCGAGCCCTGGAATCTCTTCGCGCCGCTCCCGGAGCGGTGGCACGCGGATCTCGACCACGTTGAGTCGGTAGTAGAGGTCTTCCCGGAACTCGCCGCGCCGCATGGCCACTTCGAGGTCGCGATTGGTCGCCGCGATCACCCGCGCGTCGACGTCGATCATAGCGTGACCGCCGACACGCGAGAACCGGAAATCCTGCAGGACGTGGAGGAGCTTCGCCTGGAGCGAGAGCGGGAGCTCGGCGATCTCGTCGAGGTAGATCGTGCCCTTGTTCGCGTACTCGAACTGGCCCGGCTTACGTCGATGCGCGCCGGTGAAGGCGCCCCTTTCGTGGCCGAAGAGCTCGGACTCGAGCAGTCCCGACGGAATGGCAGCGCAGTTGACCTTGATGAAGGGGCCCTGGTGGCGCGTAGACGCCGCGTGCACCGCGCGGGCGATCAGGTCCTTGCCGACTCCGCTCTCGCCGCGGACCAAGACGGTAGTGTCGGTATCGGCGATGCTCTCGATGACATCGCGAATCGCCCGCATGCGCGGGTGGCCATCGAACAGAGGAGGGGTATTGACGAAACCTTGCACATCATGCCTGACCAGCGGCCTATCCGCCGACTCGACCTGACCCGCGCCCACCTAAACCCCCAGAATCTCGGGTGTTTCCGAAAATCTAGCGCTTTCCCCCGCAACGGGGAGCTGAGTATGCCATCGCCACGGTTGCCTGTCACGCGGAAAATATTTTCCTATAGATGCAGTGATAGGATGTCGCAGGGGATCAGCGGAGGTGGAGAAATGAGGCTCCTGTTGATCGAAGACGACGAGCACGTCGCGGAAGTGCTCGCGGACGCTTTTGCGGCGGACGGGCATGAGACCGCAATCACCCACACAGGGGAGGACGGCCTGGCGTATCTCGCACGAGACAAACCGGACGCTGTCGTGCTCGATGTGCGGTTGCCAACGCTCAACGGCGTCGCCGTCCTCCGTCGGATCCGGTCGACCGATCCGACTTTGCCCGTGATCATCATGACGGGTCTAGCGACAGCGGGAGAGCTCGCCGAGGTCCGACGACTGGGAGTGACCGAGATCGTCGAGAAGCCGGAGGTACTGAAGCACTTCGGCGACGCGCTTGCGCGCATCGCACGTCGCGACCAGACACGGTCTCAGGGGGCGACGTAGAGGCGGTTTCCGCCCTCTTCTCGCGCGCGAATCAACAAGTCGACGGCTTGGCGTAGCATATCGTCGGCGCGCGCCGCCGTTCTCGGATAGCAGGACCCTCCCGCGCTCCATCGGGCCGTCTCGAGGCGCGTCGTGAGCCGGTTGAGGATCGCGGGCAGGTGCGTCGTTTCGGCATCGACCAGCAGTAGCACGAGCCACCCCTCTGCCCACACCGCGACCGCGTCGGTCGCGCGCAGGTGGCGCACGACTCTCTCCGCCACCGACGCTCCAAACGCCTCGCCATTGCCGGGCGGGGACGGCTGGATCGCGAAGCAGACGAGCGAAACGCTATAGCGCAGCCGCTGCGCCTTCCGGATCTCGAAGTCGACGAGAAATCGGAAAAGCGGTTCGTCCACAAGCAAGCCTCCCCCTGAGAGGGGGTCGCCCCGCGACGTCGTCACAGTGAGGCCTTGCATCTTCGAACTCGCACTCTGTATAGCAAGTGCAGCGCCACCCGCGCCTCTCACATCAAATATTCCGGAATGGCGACTTTACGGTAGTGAAACTTCCTCGCTATCTCTTGAATCGTGAAACCCTTTGCGCAAATTATGCAGACCCCCTACCACGCGACGCTTTCGTTCTGCGCACACTCGGACGGCTAGTGGCTTGAGAGGGTCACATGCAGACCCAGTCCGAACACTCCGTGGACCGAGGAAACGACAGGAGTGTCGAAGCTGTAATCAATTACCCGAATTGGGAAAGCGCCTGCACAATTTCCGCAAAAGGTCGGCTGGTCATGTGAACGGCGCAGGCCCAGATTGTGCAATTCCGGAAGATGTAAACAATTGCAACATGGGTCCCGAACTACCCACCCATCGGCAGGGTTCCGGAACCTCTGAAGAGACGTTTAGTTCACGAAATCACTAGCATAGCCTCCATCGTCGGCCTTAAGTCCACATGGTATGCCGTTTGCGCTATGAGCACGCCAGGCTTCACAGTGCAGCAATTTTCAGACAGCAATTTTCAGAGGGAAAGAGTCGAAATTGGCTGAGAGACGAGCGCTGGTAGTCGAGGTCGATCCGGTGACGCAGCTTGGCCTGCTCGCCTTTCTGCGATCTCGGGATTATCAGTGTCTAGCGGTCTCGTCAGCAGACGAAGCCCTCGAAGCGCTCGCGGACCACTGCTTCAGTTTCACGCTGATTGATTTGAGCGGCGATGGGATTGACGCGGCGGAGCTGGTGGACTGTCTGCGGCTCCGCGGGCGAAACCCCGGGCCGATTATCGCGCTGTCCAACCGCCGCACTGATCGCTTTGCCGCGGCGCCGATCGAGGTGGATGCCATGCTGCAGAAACCGCTGAGCCTCGAGGAGCTGCAACACGCCATCGACAAGCTCGTTCGGCCACAGGTCGAGACTCTGGGGCCGGCTCAAGAGAACGACGGACGAATACGCCGCGAGATGGAGTTGTGGTCCAGCAACGCGATGCGAGAGTCCCGCCAAATCATCCGCGAGGCGGCTCGGGTCGACGTCACCGTACTCGTCACAGGAGAGACCGGCACCGGCAAGGAGTTGGTCGCCCGTGCCATACACTATTTTTCTGCTCGTCGAGCTGGCCCATTCGTCAAGGTCAATTGCGCTGCGATGCCACGCGAACTGCTGGAAAGTGAGCTATTCGGTTATGAGCGCGGGGCGTTTACCGGCGCCCACAAGCTCAAGATCGGCAAGTTCGAGATGGCACATCACGGTACGATATTTCTCGACGAGATCGGCGACCTCCATCCGGCCCTGCAGGCAAAACTGCTCCACGTCCTTCAGGACGGTGAATTTTCGCGCATCGGTGGAAAGTCGACCCTTAACGTCGATGTTCGCGTGCTCGCCGCGACCAACCAGAACCTCGAGCGCGCGGTGACCGAAGGACGGTTCCGAGAAGATCTCTACTACCGGCTCAACGTCATCCATGTTCTGGTCCCACCACTCCGTGACCGCATCAGCGAGATCCCGCTCCTCGCAAGCTATTTCGTCGAGCGCTACGCGAAGTTGTATCACCGCGACGGCTTCGCTATCCCGCAATCGGTGATGGAGCGCCTGGCTCGCCATCGCTATCCCGGCAATGTCCGGGAGCTCGAGAATCTGGTCAAGCGAATGATCGTTCTGGACGATCCCTTCCTCGCCAGAATTCAACTTCCCGACACCAGAGCCGACGATGGCCAAGCCAACGCTTCGGCCACAATGTCCGCGTCGCCCGCTACCGCTCTCGTACCGTCTCTCAAAGAGATCGCGCGTCAGGCCTCCCAGGCAGCGGAGCGTGAAGCGATCGCCAAGACGCTAGAGCAGACGGGCTGGAACCGGGTACGAGCTGCGCGGGCGTTACGCATCAGTTACCGTGCCCTCCTCTACAAAATCAAGCAAGCCGGGCTCGACGCAACGCGATCGTCGGCCCGCTCCACCCTGTGAGGCAGATGATCATGCAGCGTTCTGCGGTCCGTCGGTTGCTCGCGGCGGTATTTCTCGGCTCGATCGCGGGCGGCGTCGTGCCCGGCGTCGTGCCGATCGCTCGTCCCGCAGAGGAGCAGGAAAGTCGCGTCGCGCCTGACACCTACCGAATCGGCCCCGAAGACCTCCTGCAGGTCTCCGTTTGGAAGAACGAAGCGCTCAGCAAGTCGGTCCCAGTGAGGCCCGACGGGAAGATCTCGCTGCCACTTCTCAACGACGTGCAGGCGGCCGGTCTCACGGCGCTCGAGCTCCGGGACGTCTTGGCGAAGAAGCTGGCCGAATTCATGCCGAGTCCGGAAGTCTCGGTCATCGTGGCCGACATCCGAAGCTTCAAAGTTTCGGTTATCGGCGAGGTCACCAAGCCGGGGCGTTACGAGCTGAAGAGCTGGGCAACCGTGCTCGACGTCCTCGCCATGGCCGGTGGCTTTACGCAGTTCGCGTCGCGCTCACGCATCGTGATCCTCCAGCCGGACGGCAAGACGATGAAGCGGATTCCCTTCAACTACAACAAGATCGCCGGTGAGCAGGAGAACTTCTACCTCCGAAACGGCGACATCATCCTGGTGCCATAAGAGTGGGATTGGGGAGTGAGCGCAGTCATGGTTGATGGGACGCGCGGACGGTCACCGCTCGATATAGGGCTGGCGATTTGGAGCCGCCGTAAGTGGCTGGCGATCCCGACGTTTCTGGCCCCCCTAGCGGCCGGGGTCAGTCTTATTGGCGCCGTGCCGAACATCTACCGATCCGAGGCAACCGTCCTTGTAGATCGGCAGCAAGTCCCCGAGGCCTTCGTGAAGTCGACGGTGACCAGCGCGCTGGAGACCCGGCTCCACACGATCAGCCAGGAAGTCTTGAGTCGGTCTCGACTCGAGGACCTCATCAACCGTTTCGATCTCTATGGCGATCTCCGAAAGAAGGCTTCGCTCGAGATCGTGATCGAGCGCATGCGTTCCGACATCAAGCTCGAGCTGAAGAGCGCAGAGCTGAGGGGCCTGCGGGAGGCCACAGTCGCGTTCACGATCAGCTATCAGGGGCGTGATCCCGACAGGGTCGCCCTTGTCGCCAACACGCTCGCATCCTTCTACATCGACGAGAACCTGAAAGCCCGCGAGCGCCAGGCGACCGGCACCGCGGAGTTTCTCAAGGTGCAGCTCACTGAGACCAAGAAGCGGCTCGACGAACAGGAGCAGCGGGTGAGCGCGTTCAAGCGCCGCCACCTCGGCGAGCTCCCCCAACAGATGGAGACGAACCTGACGACGCTCGACCGTCTGCATGCACAGCTACGCCAGAACGCCGATAGTCAGACGCGGGCCGCGGAGCGTCGCCAGGCGCTCTCGAGTCAGCTGGCGGAGACCGAGGCTCTCGTGGCCTCCAGCCAGGTCTATCAGTCGTCCGCAGCGTCGCCGGCGCTCGGTGGCGCGGCAGTCACTCCCGAGCTCCGCGACGAGGCGCGACTGGCTCAGAAGAGGGAAGAGCTCGGGCGGCTCCGCACGCAATTCAGCGATAAATATCCCGATGTCAAGGACCTCGCCGCCGAAGTCGCGGCCCTCGAGCGCGCAATCGAACGGAACCAGACTCGCTCCAAGTCCAAGTCGGAGCCCAACACGAACGCCAGCGCGGCCAGTACGTCGTCTCAACCGACGCCGGCCACGCCGTATGTCCTTCGGCTGAAGGAGGCGCTCGCCGAGGCTCAGACGGATCTGAAAGTTCTCAAGGGCGAGGAGGGTCGGCTCCGAGCCGAGATCGCGTCCTATCAGGCCCGGGTCGAGAACGTCCCGCGTCGGGAGCAGGAGTTCAAGGAGCTCTCACGCGACTACGACAGCACACGTGACCTCTACAACACACTCCTGAAACGTTACGAAGAGGCCCAGCTGGCCGAGAGCATGGAGCAACGGCAGAAGGGCGAACAGTTCAGACTCCTCGACGCGGCCGTGCCGAATACCCGGCCCGCCGCCCCCAGCCGCGTCAAGCTTCTTCTAATGACGCTAGTGGCGGCCAGCGGCCTGGCGGTCGGCGCCGTCCTCCTCGCGGAACACCTCGACACCTCGTTCCACGACGTCGACGAGCTTCGGGCGTTCACCGACGTGCCGGTGCTGGTCAGCATCCCGAAGGTCGTGACCCCGACGGATCTCGGCCGAACCTGGTGGCGCGTGCGTCTGGGCGCGCTCGTGCTGGTGGTCGGTCTCGTCGTAATCGTCGGCATTACGTATATGGCCTTCAAGGGAAACGAGCGACTCGTCTCGCTCTTGACGCGTTGAGGACGACATGTACTTGACGTTCTACGGATTGAACGAGAAACCCTTCAACACCACGCCGGATCCCAAGTTCCTTTACATGAGCCCCGGCCATCGGGAGGCGCTCGCACAACTCCTGTATGGCGTTCAGGAACGGAAGGGCTTCATCGTCCTGACCGGCAAGGTTGGCACGGGAAAGACCACCCTGCTGCATACCCTCCTCCAGCGGCTCAACGGACAGTGCGCCGTGGCGTTTGTGGTCAATTCGGCGCTCTCATTCAGCGAGTTGCTCGAATACGCTCTCACGGACCTCGGAATCGCCAAGCAGGGGGAGTCAGGAGCTCAGCGACTCATCGCGTTAAATAACTTCCTCATCGAGCGCGAACGGGCAGGACAGAATACAGTTCTGATCGTCGATGAAGCGCAGAACCTCGACGCCGCGACGCTCGAGCAGATCAGGATGCTCTCCAATTTCGAGACGTCGACAAGCAAGCTCATGCAGATCCTGCTGGTCGGTCAGCCAGAGCTCCGGGGTCGGCTCGACCTGCCGGAGCTACGACAGCTAAAGCAGCGGGTCGGCGTTCGCTGTCAGATTCAGCCTTTGACGCCCGAGCAGACCCGCGCCTACATCCGGACGCGGCTCCGGATTGCTGGAGGCCGCGATCTTGCGTTGTTCTCGGACTCGGCAGTGGACCGGATCACCGCCTATTCGGAGGGGGTCCCGCGGCTCATCAACACCGTCTGCGACCACTGCCTTCTCTTCGGGTACGCGGACCAGAAGCGCAGGATCGATCGCCAGACTGTTGACCGCGCGATCGATTATCTCGAACAGGGTATTCGACCCGTGAACGAGGGGAGCAGGCTGGGTCGTCGACGGATCTCGTTCCTGGCTCGGTGGAGTCTCGGTGCCGTGGTCGTGGCCTTCGCCGGCGTCGCGGCCGTATTCGCCCTGAAGGCCAACGCGGCTACGCTTCGAATCGTTGAGTCGGTACGCCAACTCTTCGTGCCATGAGCACTTTCTTTAAGGCCCTAGAGAGAGCCGAGCAGGAGCGTGCTCTCAGTCAGCCCGCGCCGAAAGCGGACACGGGGGCGGCGCCGACGGCGCCCGATCGGGAGACGACAGTGGTTCGGACATCGGGGCCGGCTTCGCCAGGCGCGGCGTCCACTCCGCTTCTGCCGGCGCCGCACCTCGATCGCGGCTCGGCACCGCAATCGGTCTTCAACGGTCCGAATCTCGTGCTGCCTCGATACTCCGGGGGCCAGGGGGAGCAGACTGTCGGAGTCGAGGAGCATCTGGTGAGCCTGCTCGCTCCGAGCTCGTTCGAAGCGGAGCAATATCGGGCACTTCGCCACCTGATCGAGCAGCTCCACAGGGCTTCCGAGCTCTCGATCATCGCGATTTCGAGCGCAGATGGCGGCGACGGCAAGACGACGAGTTCCATCAACCTTGCCGGCGCCCTCGCTCAGGCCCACGACACCCGAGTGCTCCTGGTCGACGGAGATTTGCGTGGAGCGAATCTCGCCGGGGATCTCGGCCTCGACGAGCGGGCCCCGGGTCTCGTGGACGCGATTCTAGACACGCGACTCACGCTGGGGGCCGTGACGCAGGTGTGCCCGACTTACAACCTTTCGGTAATTTCGGCGGGTCGCCTCGCGTCTGCGCCTTACGAAGTGCTGAAATCGGTGCGAGTCGGTGAGCTCTTCACCGAGGCTCGCGAGAAGTACGACTACGTCATCGTCGACACTCCGCCGCTGGTCTCGGTGCCTGACAGCCGACTCCTCGGGAAATGGGTCGACGGCTTCCTGATCGTCGTCGCAGCTCATCGTACGCCGCGCAAGCTCGTCCAGGAGGCCTTGAACCTCGTGGACGCGGCCAAGATCGTTGGGATCGTGTTCAACGGTGACGATCGCCCAGTCTCACGAAACGTGTACAGCTCCCGGCGACGGGGCGTCGTTCTCAGTAGACCGACTAGAAGACAGACCGCCTCGGACTAAGAGGTACCGATCACGGCGTCACCGTGATCGAGGAGGCGGAGCACGCGGCCCGCACCCGGGCCGCGTCACAGAGGCACACATTGTTGGGCAGGCGTCCGGAAGACGGATGCCGGACCAAAGGGGGCGAAGCCTTGCTAGAAATCGCGCGAGAGTCGGCGGCACCGCAGTGGCGGGTGCTCTGGACACGCAGCAATTGCGAGCAGGTGGTCCACGACCAACTCGCTCCAAAGGGCTTTGAGCTCTTCTTGCCGGCTGTGGAGACCTGGACAAGGCGCGGCGGCGTGCGTCGGCGCGAGCGTGCTCCGCTATTCCGCGGCTACCTCTTCCTGCGGCATGCGGTGGACAAGACGACGTACCTCGAGATTTGCAAGGCGCGAGGGCTGGTCCGGATGCTCGGAGAGCGTTGGGACCGACTCGAAGCCGTCCCCGACTCTGAGATGAACGCCGTGAGAAGGCTCGTCCAGTCTCAACTCCCCATTCTTCCCTATCCATATCTGCGGGAGGGACAGCGGGTCCGCATCACCCGCGGTCCACTTGCTGAAGTGGAAGGCATCTTGGTCCGGGGGAATCCCAAGACTGGCCTGCTCGTGGTGTCGGTCGATCTGCTTCAGCGTAGCGTGGCCGTTCACCTCGATTGCACTCACCTCGAGGCGGCGTAGGTACCCACTCGATGTGTGGAATCGTCGGCTACGTCGGCCACCGGGACGCGGCGTCGTTTCTCGTCCCGGGCCTTCGGCGGTTGGAATACCGCGGGTACGACTCGGCCGGGATCGCCACGGTGTCCGACAGGTCACTCCGCGTGAAGAAAACGGTCGGCAGGATCGCCGATCTGGAGGTGTTGATCGCGTCCGCCCAGGTACGAGGCGTGATCGGCATCGGTCACACCCGGTTAGCCACGCACGGGCGGCCGTCGGATGCCAACGCGCACCCCCACGTCGACTGCCAGACCACGGTAGCTGTCGTGCACAACGGGATCATCGAGAACTACCGCGAGCTTCGAAAGCAGCTGGCGGGGGAGGGGCATCGGTTTCGCTCCCAGACCGATACGGAAGTGATCGCGCACCTCATCGAGCGCTACCGAGTGAATGGGCTTGCCGACGCGGCATGCAGAGCCGCTCGCGAGCTGTCCGGGGCGTTCGCCGTCGCGTGCATCGCCGCGGACACGCCAGACACGCTGGTTGCGTTCCGGCGCGGGAGCGCGCCGCTGGTCCTGGGATTTGGAGACGGCGAGATGTTCGTCGCATCAGACATCCCCGCCTTGCTCGGCAAGACAACAGAAATCATGGCCCTCGGTGACGGGGAGCTCGCGGTCCTGACGCCGGACCGAATCTCGGTGCACACGCTGGACGGAGCCCCGGTGCGCCGCGCGACCCTACGTGTCGAAGGTGACGGCGAGGCTGCGGAGAAGTCAGGACATCCGCATTTCATGCTCAAAGAGATCTTCGAGCAGCCCGACGCCGTCCGGAATACCATGCGCGAGCGCATCGATCCGGAGGGGCCCGAGATTCGGATCCCGGAGCTGGGTCTGAGGGAGCGGGACCTGGCCGGTCTCAACCGCCTGTGCTTCGTGGCGTGCGGCACCTCATGGCATGCGGCTCTGGTTGGCAAGTATCTCGTGGAGGACTTCGCCCGCCTGCCCGTCGAAGTCGATATCGCCTCCGAGTTCCGCTATCGGAGACCGATCGTCGACAGCCGGGTCCTCACGGTTCCTATCTCGCAATCCGGGGAAACCGCGGACACCCTCGCTGCGCTACAAGAGGCCAGGGCGCAGGGCTCGCGAGCCGTGGCCATCTGCAACGTCGTCGGGAGCTCGCTGGCGCGCCAGTCGGATGGGGTCGTCTACACCCGAGCGGGCACCGAAATCGGTGTCGCCTCGACGAAGGCCTTCACGGCCCAGCTCGTAGCCGTTACGCTGCTCGCTCTCAAGCTTGGCCTAGCCAGAGGGTTCGTCGAGCCTGCTCTCATTCGCCAGGTCGTCAAAGGGCTCGCGGAGTTGCCGGATCTTCTAGCCGTCGTGCTCGAGCAGAGCGAAGGTATCCGGCGGATCGCGGAGCGGATCGCCGATCGCGATCATGTGCTCTACCTCGGTCGCGGGCTCAACTTCCCGCTCGCCCTCGAGGGCGCGCTCAAGCTCAAGGAAATATCCTACATTCACGCCGAGGGATACGCAGCGGGCGAGATGAGCCACGGCCCGATCGCCCTCGTCGATCGGGAACTCCCCGTCGTCGCGATCGCTCCGAGAGGGGCAAGCTACGAGAAGATGACTAGCAACATCGACGACATCAAGGCGCGCGACGGCATCGTCATTGCTGTGGCAACTGCCGGGGACGATGATGTCCTCGCCAAAGCCGATCTCGTGATCCCCGTCCCGCCTAGCCTGGAGTGGCTGCAACCCGTCCTGGTCGCGGTGCCTCTGCAACTTCTCGCGTACCACCTCGGCGTGCTGCTGGGCTGCGACGTCGACCGGCCCCGGAACCTGGCCAAGAGTATCCGCGGTGACTAATCAGGAGGCGCCCATCGTGTCCGATCCTGCTACCGCTGCCGTGACGTTCGAGATGAGGCTCGCGCGTCGAATTGCCGATCACTCAGCCCGGCTCACCATCATTGGCCAAGGATATGTGGGGCTCCCGCTGGCTGCCGCGTTCGCTCGAGCAGGCTTCACCGTCGCGGGGCTCGACACGGATCTCGACCGGATTGCGACCCTGGCCACCGGGCGGTCCCACGTTGCAGACGTCGAGAACCAGGAGCTTCAGGCCCTCCTCCGTGCCAAGCGCTATCAGGCGACCGCCGAACCGGCCGTGTTGGCCGAAAGCGACGCGGTGATCATCTGCGTCCCGACGCCGCTCCGGAAGTCGAAGGACCCCGATATCTCGTATGTGGTCGCGGCGTCGAAGGAAGTAGCCGCCCGTTTTCGTCCTGGGCAGCTCATCGTTCTGGAGAGTACGACCTATCCCGGGACGACCGAGGAGCTACTGGTCCCCCTGTTCGCTGAACGAGGGGCCAGGGTCGGCGAGGACCTATTCCTGGCGTTCTCGCCAGAGCGCATCGACCCCGGGAACCCCTCCTTCAAGGTCGCCGACATTCCCAAGGTCGTGGGTGGTTGTACACCAGCATGCGCGCGCCTCGCGGCGGCGCTGTACCGGGAGATCGTCCCAAGCGTGCACGTGGTGTCGACACCGAAGGTGGCCGAGCTCGCTAAGCTCTATGAGAATGTCTTCCGCAACGTGAACATCGCGCTCGCCAACGAGTTTTCGCTCATGTGCCGATATCTGGGCGTCGACACCTGGGAAGTAATCGACGCGGCGGCCACGAAGCCGTTCGGCTTCATGCCGTTCTACCCCGGCCCCGGCATCGGCGGGCATTGTATTCCAGTGGACCCACTTTACCTATCCTGGAAGATGCGCCTCTCGGGCTATGAGGCACGATTCATATCGCTGGCCGACGACATCAATCGCGCGATGCCCGCTCATGTCTTAGCCCTGGTCAGCGAGTCTCTCAACGAATCCGGGAGGGCCCTCAAGGGCACTCGGATCCTCGTGTTGGGTGTGGCCTACAAGCGCGGGATCAGCGACACACGAGAATCACCCGCCTACGAGATCATCGCCACGCTTCGCCGCAAAGGCGCTCAGGTTTCCTACGCCGACCCCCACGTGCCGGTGTTCGCGGTGGATGGGGTCCAACTGAAGGCGGTCGAGCCTTCGGAGGAAGAGCTGCGAAGCGCAGATTGCGTGCTCGTTCTCGCCGATCATCCCGAGTTCAATTACGGCGCCATCGCCCGTGAGGCGCAGCTGATCGTAGACACTCGCAACAGCGTTCCGGACGTCGCCAATGCACGCGGACGCGTGGTGAGGCTCTAGGGCGGCCGAACTGTGAAAAACACTGCGGGGCGTAGGTAGGCCGCTTCATTATTTGGGTGACCGCCTACCGCCCCGCGGCCTCGCGGCGCCAACTCCCTAACGCCAATCCCCTGAACCTCAAAGCATTCCAATAACTTTGGCTAGTTCCATGACGTGGCATTTGTCTTGCTGCAATGCACTTAGACTCACACGAGGTGAGAGCCCTGTTTTCACGTCCTTCTGAAGCTGCCGGCTCGGCTGACGCGCATGGACTCCTGCCCGAGCCACTATTTCTGCGGGCGCTCTGCCTGGAGCGCAAGCGCGCCGAACGGTCTCGCAAGCTCTTTGTGCTGATGGTCCTGGACGCCGAGGCGCCCCAGAATGGCGACGCGAAGCGGCTCGTGGCCCGCGCGGTGCCCGCAGTGCTCCCATCCATCAGGGAGACGGACATCGCCGGCTGGCACCAGAGCCACACCGCGCTCGGAGTCATCTTCGCCGAGCTCGGCGCCGGGGACAGAAAGTCGATTCTCGAGGCCCTGCGCGCCAAGGTGACCGGCGTCCTGCGGTCGAGCCTCAGCGCCGAGGAGCTCAAGGGTCTACGCATCACATTCCACGTTTTCCCGGAGGAGTGGGGTGATGCCCCGAATGGGCTGCCGATCGACAAGCTCTACCCGGATCTGGTACAGCGCAACGAATCGAGAAGGGGGGCGCGCTCGATCAAGCGAGCGATCGACATCCTCGGCAGCGCGACGGTGCTCCTCGTTCTGTCGCCGATCCTGCTTGGCGTCGCCGTTGCGATCCGGGTGACCTCCAAGGGGCCGATCCTCTTCCGCCAGAAGCGGATTGGCCAGTACGGTGTCCCGTTCATGTGCCTCAAGTTCCGCTCGATGTACACCGGCAACGATCCTCGGATCCACATGGATTACGTCAAGCAATTCATCACCGGGAACGGTGGGCGCGGGACTACCAACGGCAGCCACGGGGTGTACAAGCTCACGAAAGACCCGCGGCTGACACGCGTCGGCCGATTTCTGCGCAAGACCAGCCTGGACGAATTCCCACAATTCTTGAACGTCTTGCGGGGAGATATGTCGATGGTTGGTCCTCGGCCACCGATCCCGTATGAGCTCGAGGCCTACGACATCTGGCATCGACGGCGGTTGCTGGAAGTCAAGCCCGGCATCACGGGTCTCTGGCAGGTGAACGGGCGCAGCCGGCTCCCTTTTGACGACATGGTGCGCCTCGACCTCCGCTATGCGACGACGTGGTCGCTCTGGCTCGACCTCAAGATCCTGTTACGGACTCCACAGGCCGTCTTCTCCGGTGAGGGCGCGTATTAGCTCTGCGCATCCGATTCTGGATATTCACACGGTCAGATAGGGACACTATGATTCGAATCGGCGTCATCGGCTACGGCTATTGGGGTCCGAACATCGTTCGAAATCTTCGCAGCCTCGACGGCTGCGAGGTGGCGGCGGTCTGTGATCAGAGCTCCGCTGCGCTGCAGCGAATCAGGCAAGCCCATCCTGACCTGAGGACCACGACGCAATCCCAGGAGCTGTTGACGGCCCGTGATATTGATGCCGTCGCCGTGGTGACGCCGGTCTGCACGCATTTCGAGCTGGCGAAGGCTGCCCTGCTGAACGGTAAGCATGTCTTCGTGGAGAAGCCGTTCACCTCCACCACGCAACAGGCGGAGGAGCTGATCGAGCTGGCGGAGCGGAACAAGCTCAAAATCATGGTCGACCACACCTTCCTGTTCACGGGAGCAGTCCGCAAGATCCGTGAGCTCATCGACGACGGGGTGCTGGGCGACCTGTATTACTACGACTCGACGCGCGTCAATCTGGGGCTGTTTCAGCACGATGTGAGCGTCGTCTGGGATCTGGCGCCCCACGATCTATCAATCATGAGCTTCCTCATTCCACAGGAGCCAGAAGCGGTCGTGGCGACCGGGCAGTCGCACTTGAATGGGCTCGTCGACGTCGCCTTCCTCACGGTCTATTTCCCGGGGAATACGATCGCCCACATCAACGTCAATTGGCTCTCCCCGGTGAAGGTGCGCACGACCTTGCTGGGAGGCGAAAAGAAGATGCTGGTCTGGAACGACCTCGAGGCCGACGAGAAGCTGAAGATCTACGACAAGGGCGCCCAGATCAACAGCGGCCAGGGCCTTTACGAGTTGATGGTGAGCTACCGCTCGGGCGACATGTGGGCCCCCCGGGTGGAGCAGACCGAAGCGCTGAAGGTCGAGCTGGGCCATTTCATGGATTGTGTGTCGAAGGATCAGACGCCGATCAACGACGGCATCGCCGGATTGCGTGTCGTGAAGCTGCTCGAAGCGGCCGATCGCTCGCTCGCAGAGCGCGGTCGAGCAGTCCGCGTATGAGCGATTTTCTGAGCATTTCGTCCGACGTGAAGCTGGGCGAAGGGGTGAAGCTCTCGAGGTTCATCAACCTCTACGGATGTGAGGTGGGCGATAACACGAAGATCGGCGCGTTCGTCGAAGTCCAGAAGAACGCGCGGATCGGCAAGAACTGCAAGATTTCCAGCCACACCTTCGTGTGCGAAGGGGTCACGATCGAGGACAACGTCTTCGTAGGTCACGGCGTGGTGTTCATCAACGACTCTTATCCGCGTGCCACGGTGGGCGATGTGCTGCAGACCGAGAAGGACTGGCTGGTCGAGCCAACGCGGGTGTGTCGAGGCGCGTCCATCGGCTCGGGCGCGACCGTCTTGGCCAATGTGACGATCGGCGAAAACGCCTTGATCGGCGCCGGCGCCGTCGTGACCCGCGACGTGCCGGCGAATGCGATCGTGGCCGGGTGTCCGGCGCGGCTCGTGCGGTTCATGAAGGACGGCGCGGCGGCGTCACGATAGCGGACAGCCCGATCCTCCCCGCCTTCCGGTCTCGAGGATTGCTTCCAACGTGCTGACATTCGAATTTTCCAAGCCACGCGATCGAGGCATCCGCATCCTCTGCGTGGGCGCGCACAGCGACTACATCGAAATCGGCTGTGGCGGCACCATCCTGCGACTCCTGTCGGAGCACCGCGACGCCGAGGCCTTCAAGGACAAACAGACGTTCGACGACATGCAAGCTCGAGGGGAGACGCCGTGGGCGGTCTGGAAGTCAGCTGGTGACAGCGCAAAGACAGCGCCAAATCGAGGCGGAGGGAGCGAATGACATCTAGTGAGGTTCCGTTTCTCGATCTCATCACCGTTCACCGCGAACTTCGCGGAGAGTTGCTCTCGGTGTTCGAGGCCGCGCTCGACACTGCCGGTTTCATCGGTGGACCCATGGTCCGGGACTTCGAACGCGACTTCGCTGAGTTGTGCGAGACGCGATCCTGCGTCGGCATGGCCAGCGGCACCGACGCGGTGCGATTGGCGCTGGTGGCGGCGGGCGTCCGACCCGGCGATACCGTAGTGACGGTGCCGAACACATTCTTCGCGACCACCGAAGCGATCTCGCAGGCCGGCGCGCGCTTCGACTTCGTCGACATTGATGCGCGCACCTACACGATGGACCCCGAACAGCTCCGAACGTACCTTGAAACCAAGTGCCGGCCCGATTCGGAGACGGGTCGTGTGGTGAGCCGACGCACCGGGAGCCCGGTGACGGCGATCATCCCCGTACACCTCTATGGGCAGGTCGCGGATATGGACCCGATCCTCGACCTAGCGGCACGGTATAACTTGATGGTTGTCGAGGACGCCTGCCAGGCGCATGGGGCAGAGTACTTCTCGACGCGGGAGGACCGCTGGCGCAAGGCCGGGTCGATGGGGCGCGCCGCGGCCTTCAGCTTCTATCCCGGCAAGAATCTTGGCGCGTGTGGTGAAGCCGGCGCGGTCACGACCGACGACCAGCAGGTCGCGCGAGCCTGTGGCATGCTTCGTGACCACGGGCAGTCGAAGAAGTACATGCACGATCTCGAGGGCTACAACGGCCGGCTCGACGCCCTCCAGGCCGGGATCCTGCAGGTGAAGCTCCGTCACCTGACGAAGTGGAACGAGCAGCGACGCGAGATAGCCCGAAGCTACGACGAGTTCTTCACGGAGGCGAACGGCGCGGTCGTCCTTCCGCACACCCCGCCGTGGTCGCGGCCTGTTTACCACCTCTACGTCGTACGCGCGGCGGACAGGGATCGGCTCCAGCGGGACCTCGCCGCCGCGGGCATCGGCTCAGGGATCCATTACCCGATTCCGCTCCACCTGGTGAAGGCCTACCAGGCCGAGGGCTTTCGCCCCGGCGACTTCCCGGTGTCCGAACGAGCGGCATCCGAGGTTCTATCGCTGCCAATGTTTCCGGGACTCTCGCCGGAGCAGCAACAGCAGGTGGTGGCCTGTGTGATCGAGTCCACCCGACGCGACGACTGAGCACGCCATAGATTGAGTTCCATTGAACGAATCTTGGGAAACGTGACTCGGCCGCCCTGGTGTGCGGCCTATCTCATTCCGACGGGTTGGTTGGTTTTTCCAGTCGTCCAACTCGCTTCAGGGACCAGTGACTCCCCGTGGGCCGTGGGGGCCGTCCTGCTCTGTCTCCTGCTTGGCCTGCGACTCGGGACCGCCCTCGTGCGTCCACAGATGCCGTTCTCTCCAGCGGTTCAGACCGCCTGGGCTGAAAGTCGCACCCTGTGCAAACGCTATGATTCGTACCAGTGGCAAAAGCTTCTTTGGGTTGGACTCGGCATCTGCCTGTATGCGGCATCTTCCGCTCGGTGGCAAACCTTGACGATAGTCTTGGCGGCCGCTTGTTTGGGACTCGGCGGCCTGGGCGCAGTCGTCTGGCAGCGGACGCAGAAGACCGATAGCCAGAGAATAGCCCGCTATTGAACTGGCTGTATCGAGGGGATTGATTAGGTGGCAATGCAAGCCGGCCTGAATCTGCGGGTGGGTGAGTGGGTAGAAGTTCGGAGCAAAGAGGAAATTCTAGCGACGCTCGACACAGGTGGACAGTTGGCGTCGCTTCCATTCATGCCGGAAATGTTTTCGTTTTGCGGGAAGCGCTTTCAAGTTTACCGACGCGCCCATAAGACATGTGATCCTGTCAATGGTCTTGGAGCGCGAGGAATGGCCGACGCTGTCCATCTCCTGGGCCTGCGTTGCGATGGCTCAGCGCATGGGCATTGTCAGGCAGGATGCCTCATTTACTGGAAGGACGCATGGCTGAAGCGCGTCGACGCTCCGGGTGGGACAGAACATCAAACCGTCCCTCGGCCACGACCATCGGCTCGCCGGGCCGGCGGGTGTTCCGAGGCTGAGGTCGTCGCGGCCACCCTGGCCGCCAAGAATCAGCCAGGCGAACTCGAGCCTACCTATGTCTGTCAAGCGACCCGGATTTCGGATGCGACGCATCCACTACGGTGGTGGGACCCGACTCACTACGTGGAGGATCTTACCTCCGGTAACATACGCCTTTCGAGAATGGTCTCGACGTTCCTCTTCTGGTCGTGTCAAACACTCGCAGACGCTGGCGTCGGGTTTGGCTCAGCGATCCGCTGGGCATATGACCTTTTCCAATCGCTCCGCGGCGGAACACCCTATCCAATCCGCCGAGGCGGAATCCTCCCGGGCCAACCGACGCCCACGGCGCGGCTCGATCTCCAGCCGGGCGAGCTGGTCACGGTCAAGAGTTACCCTTCAGTCCTCGAGACTCTCAATGATGAATGGCGGAATCGCGGATTGTATTTCGATCCAGAGATGGTTCCGTTCTGTCGCGGCAGCTTTCGGGTCCTCCGCCGAGTGGAACGTATCGTCAACGAAAAGACCGGCAAAATGCTGCGATTCAAGAACGATGTGATAATTTTAGAAGGTGTAGAGTGTCAGGCGCGCTACGCGAAGTACAGAAAGTTTTGTTCTCGCGCCTACTATCCCTATTTCCGCGAAGTCTGGCTCGAGCGGGCGAAGCGCAGCTGATCGTCCCGATTCGAACCGCGTCGCGTCCCATCGCCCATTTCGTGCAGTGTTCCTCAAGACGCATGGCCATCGCACACACCATCGCCGAGAAATCCGAATGACCATCTCCACCAACGGGAGCCCTCAGACCCGATCGCGCGTGCTCATCCTCTCTCAGCGGAACCTCTGCGAGGTCGAGGTCTGGCGATCGAATATTCGCGAGTTCGAACAGATAATTGCCGAAATCGACTCAGTCGATCTCTTAGCGCCGCGACCCTTGAAGTGGTTTAAGCGAGGCGAGAGACTCGCGATGCGAGTGGGCAAGCACTCACGGATTGTTCTCAATCCCGGCGTCGCGCGAGCCAAGTTGGATCGCGACTACGAACTCTTCGCGACGTTCTGTGAGAAGCCCTCCGAACTACTTTCGGTCGATGCCGCGCTCGGAGACTGGCGGAGATGGTGCAAAACGTCTGTATGCTGGCTCAATGAATTTTGGGTCAAGGACATACCGAGGTTCAAGAGTTCAGTTCGCGTCCTGTCGAAGTTCGACTACGTGTTCACTCCACATTCTCAGAGCGTAGAGCCCATCCAGAAAATGATCGCCGGTAAGTGTATCTTTGCCCCGTTAGCGGTCGACACGGTGCGCTTTTTTCCGTATGCGACGCCGGTGAATCGGTCCATCGACGTCTTGAGCATCGGTCGGCGATCTGTGTCGGTGCACCAGGCGCTTTTGAAAATGGCGAGAGAAGAGAAGATATTCTATGTCTACGACACCATAGCGGATCTACACACGGCCGATCTGGAGCAGCACCGGTTTCTCCTTACCAGCCTAGCAAAGAGAAGTCGTTATTTCACTGTCGGCCCGGCAAAGTTCGACAGCCCACAGGAGCGGGGAGAGCAGAACGAAATCGGGTTGAGGTTCTTCGAAGGGGCCGCGGCCGGAACGATCATGATCGGGGAGCGACCAAGAAACGAGAATTTTCAACGGGCGTTCCCGTCGGCCGAGACGGTGATCGAATTGCCCGATGATCCGGGAGCGATCGAGAGCGCACTGCATGAGCTGGATCGAGAAGCCGATTGGCAAGAGCGGCAGCGAAGGATCAACGTCGCCCAGGCTCTGCGGCGGCATGACTGGGTCTACCGCTGGGAGACCATACTTTCGTCGGCTGGAATGCCGCCACTGTCACAGCTACGGGAGAGAAAACAGAATCTGATGCGCCTGGCAGACATGGCGGAACGGTCGACGGCACAGCCACTCGGTGGTCGCGGCTCGGCCAGGTGAAGTGATGGCGAACCTCGCCGAGCCAGTGCTCGTGACGGGATCGACGGGCTTCCTGGGCTCCAGGGTCGTCACGGCCCTGCTGCGCCACGGATTCTCTAACATTCGCTGCTTGGTGCGCAATTCGAGTGATCTCGGCAGACTCGAGGCCGCGGTTCGCGAGCGCGACTGGTCGGCCATAAACGTGATCTCCGGGAATCTGTTGTCTCGTGAGGACTGTGAGAAGGCTACGCGCGATGTGTCGGTCGTCTATCACTTGGCGGCCGGCACGACTGAGAAGTCCTTTGCTGAATGCTTCAGAAATTCGGTAGTGACGACACGCAATCTATTGGACAGCGTCCTTCAGGACGGTCGCTTGAACCGGTTCGTCAGCGTCAGCTCGTTTGCGGTCTACACGAACCAGGGTCCGGGTCGACGGCGACGGGGTCTCCTGGACGAATCCAGTCCCACAGAGGAGCGCCCCGAACTCCGAGGCGAGGCCTACTGCTTTGCGAAGGTCAAACAGGACCAGCTCGTCGCTGAGTATGCGAGAAAGCATGGAATTTCATACGTCCTCGTTCGACCCGGCGTCGTGTACGGGCCGGGCAAAGGCGAGATCACGGGACGGATCGGCTCCGGAGCCTTCGGGATCTTTCTGCACCTCGGTGGCTCCAATACTATTCCTTTCACCTACGTCGACAACTGCGCCGACGCGATCGTCCGAGCCGGAGTCCGACCCGGAGTCGATGGAGAAGTGCTCAACGTCGTCGACGATGATCTGCCAACCAGCCGGGAGTTCCTGCGGCTCTACAAGAGACATATCAGGTCGTTCGTCTCCGTCCCGGTTCCTCGCCTCGCAAGCTATCTCCTGTGTTCTCTCTGGGAGACCTACTCGGCTCGCTCTGGTGGCCAGCTGCCGCCGGTATTCAATCGGAGGTTGTGGCATGCCTACTGGAAGGGTAGTCGCTACTCCAACGAAAAGGTGAAGAGGCTCCTCGACTGGTCACCCGCGGTGCCGACCACCGAGGGGCTGCGGCGATACTTCGAGAGCTTTCAGGGACGACATGTCACTTAGGGTCGCGATCGTCGGCTGTGGGAAGATCGCCGATGCGCACGCCGACCAGATCCGCCGAATCCCCGGATGCGACATCGTCGGAGTCTGCGACCGCGAACCGCTCATGGCCCAGCAGCTGGCAGAGCGATTGAACGCAGTGCCGTACTTCGACGACCTGGGCACCCTCTTGGAGCGGGCGCGGCCTGACGTCGTGCACATCACCACACCACCACAGAGTCATTTCGAAATCGCGCACGCCTGCCTGGCACAGGGGTGCCACGTATATATCGAGAAGCCGTTCACGCCCGATGCGCGAGCCGCCGTGGAGCTCGTCCAACTGGCGGAGCGACGCCGATTGAAACTGACGGTTGGCCACGACGCTCAGTTCAGTCATGCCGCGCGACGCATGAGAGACCTCGTTCGCCGTGGATATCTCGGCGACTCGATCGTTCACATGGAAAGCTACTACGGTTATGATCTCGCCAACACGATGTACGCCCGCACATTTCTGGGCGACCGAGATCACTGGGTCAGGAAGTTGCCCGGCGGCCTCCTGCAAAACGTGATCAGCCACGGTATCGCGCGAATCGCGGAGTTCCTCAGAGGCGACAACCCCGTGGTCTTCGCGCACGGATTCGTCAGCCCGCACCTGCAGCGCATGGTCGGCGAGGACGTTCTTGACGAGCTTCGGGTGATCGTTGTCGACGAGTATCAGACTACGGCTTACTTCACATTTTCGTCGCAGATGAGACCGTCGCTCAACCAATTCCGAATCTTTGGTTCCGCGAACGGATTACTGTTGGACGAGCATCAGCAACTCCTCGTACGGCTCAGAGGCTCTTCGTTCAAGAGCTACCTCGAAAGATTTGTTCCGGCGGTGATCTTCGCGAAACAGTACATGGCCAACGCTCTGAACAATGGCCGCCTCTTCCTGGCGAACGATTTCCACATGGAGTCGGGCAAGAAGGAACTCATCGGGGCCTTCTATCGCTCGATCGTCGACGGGACATCAGCTCCGATCCCGCTCAGGGAGATTCTGCTCACCGCGAGGCTGATGGACTCGATTTTCGATCAATTACGGAACTCGGCATGCCTGGCTGGGCGAGCGTCGAAATGAGCGACGTCAATCCCGTGCGGTGCATCCTGATCACTCCGGCTCGGAACGAAGAGGCCTTCATAGAGGGGACCATTCAAGCGGTGGTGAAGCAGACCGTCCGCCCGATCCGATGGGTGATCGTGAACGACGGCTCCACGGATGACACGGCGGCGATCGTCACCAAGTACGCGGCCCGCTACGCTTGGATCGACGTCGTCAACATGCCGGCGCACCGCGACCGCAGCTTTGCTGCCAAGGTGCATTGCTTCAACGCCGGCTATGCAACGGCCAAGACCGTCGACCATGACGTCGTCGGGAACTTGGACGCCGACATCACCTTCGAAAAGGGCTATCTCGAGTTCCTGCTGGACCAGTTCAACAAAGATCCTCGACTCGGCGTTGCCGGGACCATCTTCAAGGAAGATGGGTACAGTTCTGGCGTCGACAGCTTCGAAGGGCAAACCCATGTCGCCGGAGGCTGCCAGCTCTTTCGGCGTCAATGCTTCGAGGACGTCGGAGGATACGTCCCGAACAAGGCTGGAGGTATCGACTGGATCGCCGTCATCACGGCCCGCATGAAGGGCTGGAGAACGCGTTCGTTCCTCGAGCAGTCGTTCTTCCATCATCGGACCCTGGGCACCGCCGACCGAAGCATGCTCTGCTCGCTCTTCGCTTACGGAGCGAAAGACTACTACCTGGGAGGCCATCCGCTGTGGGAGGTGTTCCGGGTCGTCTTCAAGATGTCGAGGCGACCGTATATCCTGGGCGGTCTGGCTCTGGGTTTGGGGTACGCCTGGGCGGGTGTACGGCGGGTCGACCGACCGGTCTCGGACGACCTCATCCGCTTTCACCGCAGTGAACAGATGCGTAAGCTCCGAATCATCTTGAGGTCGAGTCTGATGCTCAAGCGCATCGACAAGTTCCGCGTCATGTCGAACTAGGAGCCCTGGAAATGTCGCAATCGCTCCCATTCGAGCGGATTCGCGCCGCTCTCCACAGGTTCGTCGAGTGGCTCGACCGCTATGGCGAGACGTCCCACGATTTTCAGAGCTTCTTCGCCGGAACATTGGGGCGAGGGGCGAAGGCGCTTTATTACCGGAGGCGCCTTCTCGGGACGCTCGCGGTCGCACCGATGGTCCTCTGCGAGGCGTGCATCCCCTCCGCACGCCGCCTCTTCTGGAGACCTCAACGATTCCCCATCGCGGACGCGCATTACGCGATGGGCTTTGCGCGCCTGTCGCGAACGCTCGGGGACAAGGCGTACCGCCGTAGAGCCGTGCACTTCCTCGAGGCCCTTGAAGAGACTCGCTGTCCAGGGTACGAGCACGCCGGCTGGGGCTACCCGTTCGATTGGCAGACGATCTACGGCCCAATCACGACGGGCACGCCTCTCATTACGACGCTGCCATACGTGTACGAGGCCTTTCGCGAGGTCCATCAACTCGACACCGACGAGCAGTGGTGGAAGATCATGCATTCGATCGCCCAGCATGCGCTCTTGGATTACCGAAACATCGAAACGTCCCCGCGCGCCGCGTCGTGCACCTATACCCCGAGCCCGGATGATCCAGGACGGGTGGTGAACGCCAGCGCCTACCGAGCCTATCTCCTCACCCAGGCGTCCGTAGACTTCTCGAACGTCACGTATCGCGAAGTGGCGGAACGAAACATGAACTTCGTCCTGGAGGCCCAGAATGCCGACGGCTCCTGGTATTACGCGATGGACGGCCGGCGCGATTTCACCGACCACTTCCACACCTGCTTCGTTCTGAAGGCCCTGGTGAAGATCGAGACGATCACCGGAGATCCGCGCTGCGCGAAGGCGATCGAGCGTGGCGTCACGTATTACCTCAGGCACCTGTTCGACGAGCAGCGATTGCCCAAGCCGTTCTCGCGACGACCGCGGCTGACGGTCTATCGGCGCGAGCTGTACGACTACGCCGAGTGCGTCAACCTCGCCACACTGCTGCGCGGTCGGTTTTCGGAGCTCGATGCCATCCTGTCGACCGTCCTTGGAGACGTGCTCGATCGCTGGCAGAGGCCGGATGGCTCGTTCCGGTCCCGACAGCTTCGCGTCGGGTGGGACAATGTTCCGATGCATCGTTGGGCCCAATCGCAAATGTTCCGAAGTCTCTGCTTTCTCCTCGACCGCGGCAGGAGCTGAACGCCATGTGCGGAATCTGCGGGCAGTTCAACTTCGGGGGACAGGCGCCGGTCGCTTTGCACGACGTGGAGCAGATGACCAAGACCATGGCCCACCGAGGTCCCGATGACGAGGGCTACTTCGTTTCTGGATCGTTAGGGCTCGGCTTTCGCAGGCTGTCCATCATCGACCTGGGCGGCGGCCATCAGCCGATGTCCGACGCCGAGAAATCGGTCTGGGTCATCTTCAACGGAGAGATCTACAACTTCCGCGAGCTGCGTGAGACTCTCGAGGGTCTCGGTCACCGCTTCCGGACGAGATCGGACACCGAAGTCATCGTTCACGGCTACAAGCAGTGGGGAACCGGCGTCTTCGATCGTCTCAACGGCATGTTCGGCATCGCCATCTGGGACGTGCCGAGGCAGCGACTGGTCGTCGCTCGGGACGCTATGGGCATCAAACTCGTTTATTACTCGGTCCGGGACGGGACCGTCTGGTTTGGGTCAGAGATGCGGCCGATCATTGCCGCATTGGGGCATCGCCCCCAAATCGACCCCGTCGCGCTCAATCTTTTCTTGCGCTACCGCTACACGCCGGCACCGCTGACGATCTTCAAAGGAATCGAGAAGCTGGCGCCGGGAACGATGCTTGTCATCGAGGGAGGCCAGGTGAAGAGAGAGCGCTGGTATGGCTACATGCCCGTGCCATTCTCGACACCCAAGCGCGACGACGAGGCCTGCGAAGAATTGCTGGAGCTCTATCGATCCGCGGTGGGCCGACACCTCATCAGTGACGTACCGGTGGGCATCCTGCTTAGTGGCGGCCTCGATTCGGGCCTCCTGCTCGCGTTGATGAACGAGCACGGCCGTCCGTGGCCGGCCTATACCGTCGGCTACGGCGAGACCTTTCGGGACGACGAGCTAGCCGATGCGGCGGAGACGGCCTCGCTGCTTGGTGCCCCTCATGTGCCAGTCAAGCTCGACCGGGCCGAATTCGAGAGATCGTTGCCTGGGATCGTCGAGTGCCTGGAGGAGCCCATCGCCACCTCCTCGGTTGTTCCCATGTACTTCGTTTCGCAGCGGGCCCGACAGGACGTCAAGGTGGCTCTCATCGGCCAGGGGCCGGACGAGCTCTTCGGCGGTTACAAACGCCATCTCGGCGTCCGGTACGGAGACTACTGGCGCCGAGCACCAAGCCCAGTTCGTTCGGTGGTCGGCTCCGCCATCGCTCGGCTTCCGCGCAATGAGGCTCTGAAGCGGGGTGTTGCCTCATTGGGGGTCGAGGATCGCCTCCGGCGCTACCAGCACGTCCTGTCGCTGCTACCCGGAGAGGCCGTCGATGGCCTCTTCCGCGAAGATGTACTTCCGGCAGGTGCCGGCGACCGGGTGCTCGACTACTGGGACGAGCTGCGACCCCAGATGAAGCAGACGGACGAGCTCGGCGGTTTGCAGCTCCTTGAGATCCGGTCGTCACTTCCCGATGAGCTGCTCATGTATGCCGACAAGCTCTCGATGGCACACAGTCTCGAGGTCCGGGTGCCGTACCTCGATCGAGCTGTTGTGGAATATGTTCAGCGATTGGGGGCTCGTCTGAAGGTCCGCAACGGCAGCCGGAAATGGCTGCATCGGCGACTGTGTCGGCAGTTCCTCCCGCGCCGCATCGTGAACCGAAAGAAGCGGGGGTTCGCGGCCAACGTCGTCGACACCTGGCTTCACTCGTCGCTCTCTGGCAAGCTTCCGGAGCTCCTCATGGACAGCAACTCCCTGATGTTCGACCTCTTGAGGCCCGAGCGGGTGCGGACACTCCTCGAGGATCATCAATCGAGAAAGCAGGACAACCACAAACTGCTCTTCAGCCTGGTCCTCTTCGAACAATGGCTCAGGTCGGGAAAGGCAAAGTTGTGAAAATCAACATCTATGGTCTCGGGTATGTCGGTTCGGTTTCCGCGGCCTGCCTCGCAGCAGACGGCCATGCGGTCCTCGGAGTTGACGTCGACCGTATGAAGGTCGACAGTATCAATCGAGGCATAAGCCCGGTCGTCGAGCCCGGGCTGACCGAGCTCATACGTTGCGGAGTCGCCTCTCAGAAGCTGCGTGCCACCGCGGAGCTGGCCGAAGACGCGGATATTTCCATCGTTTGCGTCGGTACCCCGAGTAACGAGAATGGCAGCCTCTGCCTCGACCATATCTCGCGCGCCACGGAACAGATCGGCGACTTCTTGCGTGCACGGGACGCCTATCACGTGGTGTGCATTCGCAGCACTGTCCTCCCGGGGACGGTCGAAACCCATATCGTTCCGATCCTCGAACAGCGCTCGAAAAAGCGGGCGGGCCACGACTTCGGTGTGTGCATGAACCCCGAGTTTCTTCGTGAAGGGACCTCGATTCGCGACTATCACTGCCCACCGTTTACGATCATCGGCGAGCTCGACTCCCGCAGTGGCGACGCGGTCGCAGAACTCTACGCGGCGCAGTCGGCCCCGATCATCCGGACGAAGCTGGCCGTCGCCGAGATGGTCAAGTACGCCGGTAACGCCTTTCACGCGCTGAAGATCGTTTTCACGAATGAGATCGGCAATCTGTGCAAGCGCCTCGGCATCGACGGAACAGAGGTCATGGACGTTTTCTGTCGCGACCAGAAGCTGAATATTTCCCCGGCATATCTTCAGCCAGGTTTCGCATTCGGGGGTTCGTGCCTTCCCAAGGACCTGCGCGCGCTCCTCTACAAGGCCAAAGAGCTCGATCTGGAGCCTCTGGTTCTTCGGTCGATTCTCGCCAGCAATTCCGGCCACTTAGAGGAAGCCTACCGGCTCGTCAGGAAGACGGGCAAAAAGAAAATCGCGGTGTTGGGTCTCAGTTTCAAGACCGGCACCGACGATCTGAGAGAGAGCCCGATCGTGGCATTGATCGAGATGCTCATTGGCAAAGGTCACGACGTCGCGATCTACGATCCCGACGTCAATCTCGCTCGTCTCCATGGCTCCAACAGAACCTATATCGACCGCACGATTCCGCACATCGCCTGTCTGACGAAGGGTGCGATCGAGACCGCGATCGACGAGTCCGAAGTCGTCGTCGTAGCCAAACGGGCCGCGGAGTTCGAAGAGGCACTACGGCGTCTGAGCAATGGCAAGATTGTCGTCGATCTCGTGAGGGCATTGCCTCGACCCACCCACCATGAGGGGCGTCACTATGAAGGAATATGCTGGTAGAGTACTGATGCTGGTCGAAAACCGCTTTCCCGCGGACGCCCGCGTTCGGAACGAGGCCTTTACCCTCGCCCAGAACCGATTTCGTGTCAGCGTCATTGCTCTTCGTGGACCGAGCGAGACACGTCGGGAAATCGTCAACGGGGTCAGTGTGTATCGGATTCCGAGAATCACTCTCTTCGCGAAGCTTGCCGATGCGAAATTGTCCAGAGTCCGGACGTTGCTCAAGAAGTTGCAAGTGGTCGTAGGGTACTTCTTCGAGTACAGCTACTTTACGTTGGCGTGTCTATTCGGTAGCTTCTATGTCGCCGTCACGGAGGGATTTGACGTCATCCATGCACACAACCCGCCGGATACCCTCTTCGTGGTGGGCGCGGTCCATCGGATTTTTGGGAAGAAGTTCGTCTTCGATCATCACGATTTGTCACCGGAACTGTATCTCTCACGGTACAAGAAGACAACCGACAGCCTTGTAACTCGAACTCTTCGGTTGCTCGAGAAACTCTCCCTCAAGCTGGCCGACGTCGCGATAGCCACCAACGACAGTTATCGGGCAATCGACATCCGCCGCCACGCCATCGATCCTGGCAAGGTATTTGTGGTGCGCAACGGTCCTGATCTGACGCGCGTGAGGCCTGTCGCGCCGGACTCGTTGTTGAGAGGTATGAGGAAGACGATTCTTTGCTATGTCGGTGCGATGAATCCGCAGGACGGGGTCGACTACCTTCTGAGGGCCTTACATCATCTCGCGCGCGATCTCAAGAGAATCGACTTCTATTGTGTCCTGATCGGTGACGGCGACTCACGAGAAGGGCTCGAGTCCCTAGCGCTCAACTTGGATCTCGGCGACCATGTCCGATTTACTGGATTCATCCCCGACGAGGATATGATGCGGTATCTCTCCACGGCTGACATCTGCCTGGATCCGAACCCTTCCAGCCCGCTGAATGACGTATCGACCTGGATCAAAGTCATGGAGTACATGGCTCTGGGGAAGCCGATCGTGTCGTTCGACCTGCGAGAGACACGGATATCGGCGGGCGAGGCGGCGCTCTACGTGACGCCCAACGACGAGATTGAGTTTGCTGGAGCAATCGCGCGACTGATGGACGATCCGGCCAAGCGATCTCAAATGGGCGAGTACGGACGAACCAGGGTTCGTGATGAGCTGAATTGGAGTGTGACATCTCAGAATCTCTTGAGGGCGTACAACGAGCTATTCTCCGAGGCTCGGTCTCCTCGGGTACACCACGGAATGCGAAGCTGACCCAAGAGCCCGCGTCGCAATGTCACCGTCCCTAGCACTCCTGCTGACCAGTCTCTTCATTGTTTGGCTGCTCTGGCGGGACTCGAGACAGCAACCGCTGGTTTCAAGCGCTGTCTGGATTCCCACCATCTGGATGATGATTCTTGGCTCGAGAGCGGTCTCGCAGTGGCTGAATCCCGGCGCGCGGCAGACGACCGATGATCTCCTAGAGGGAAGTCCGACTGATCGAATGGTCTACTTCGCACTCATCATCGCCGCGTGGGTTGTGCTTTGGCGGAGACACCTCCCGTGGCGCAACTTATTTCGGAACAATGTGTGGCTATCGCTTTTCTTCCTCTATTGTGCGGTCAGCACCATCTGGTCTGACTTCCCCCTCGTCGCCTTTAAGAGATGGGCGAAGGGATTGGGCGATCCAATGATGGCGCTCATTCTCTTGAGCGACCGTAGGCCCTGGCAGGCTGTCGAGGCGCTCATCAAGCGATGCGCGTATGTCCTCGTTCCTCTGTCGATTGTGTTCATCAAATACTACCCAGATCTCGGCAGAACGCATTCCGATTGGACAGGAATGCTCTTCTACACAGGAGTCACGACAAATAAGAATCTGCTCGGCTATCTGTTGTTGGTATGCGGTCTCCTCTTCCTCTGCGCGCTGTTTGAAAGGTTCGCACAACCTGGAAACGCTGGTGACGCTGGCAAGTGGAAAGATGTCGCAATCGCCGTACTGTTTCTACTCATGATTGGCTGGCTGTTTCGGATCAGTGACAGTAAGACCCCTTTGATGGGGCTGATTGTGGCCACTCCCATCGCTCTCGGAGCATGTTTCGCAGCCGTGAGAAAGCGTCTGTCGACGTATGTGGTCCTCGGGATCGTCGTATGCGCCGTCCTTCAACTCTCGTTGAACCCGATGGGAACTCTGGTCGAGGGTGTTGGACGTGACATGAGCCTGACCGGCAGAACCGAGCTCTGGGAGTTCCTTCTCCAGATGAGCGTCAATCCCTTGATTGGCGCGGGCTTCCAAAGCTTCTGGCTCGGAGATCGACTGCTTAAGCTGTGGGACCAGTACTACTTCAAGCCGACACAGGCGCACAATGGATACTTGGAAATCTACCTCAATTTGGGGCTGGTCGGCCTTGGTCTGCTCGCGGGCCTGTTTTGGGCAGCGTATCGGACGATACAAAGAAGGTTGAGCGCTTTTACTGCCCCTGCGCAAGTAGGTGATTTGGCAGTTGCTACATTCGCCCTGGGGTACTTCACCGCATTCGTGCTGTACAACGTCAGCGAAGGGGTCGTTCAGCCACTCAACTTCCTGTTTGGGATCTTTCTCTTCGTGGTGATCGAATATCCGAAGGGGCAGGGGGCCCCATCGAGGTCGATGGAGCGAAACCGACGATACGCGGCGAGCTGGACGGGCCAAAATGCGCGCGCGCGACTGGTGCGCGGCGAACGTGGGGGGTCGACCTCTGCGGGAACGCAGGGGGTCGCAGCGGGTTCGAGTCCCGCGCCCTCCACCAACTTTCTCATTCCAACTTGATGCCTGCCCCCGAATGATTCCGCACTCGCCGTTGAACAACCGTCCGGTGGTGAGCAATTGACGGAATGTCAACATGACGACGCCAGCGTTGCACGTCATAGGCTTCACAGAGACTCTAGAGACTAGAATTCCTTGATTTGCTGGATCGGGTATTCTTTTTGCTTTCGCAGGGGCCTACAACTTGTGATCGGCCGGATTGGAGGCCTCATTGCTTCTTGCGAGGAGTCGCAATTTCGCGCGCGGATGTCTCTCGAGAAGAGGAGCGTGCGGATCTCCCACAGACGACACCGTCCGATTCGCCGCCATTCGACATCGCGCTGGGCCGCGAAGCAATCAGGGCACCGACATCATCTGCTCCCTGCTCGTCGCACTTGCGCTTACAACGCTCGCAACGAGTTCGGCTCACGCCCAGCCCTGGTCCGGCATCATCGATTCGAGTCGTGCGATCGACTGGCGCGTGACCCCACCCGGCATTCAGCCCGGCGTCATCGGGGGCATCCCATCGGCCTCCTGGCCGAATTGTGTGACGGCAGCGTGCAACACCCTCTTCGGCGGGACCGTGACCCCCACGACGATCAACAGCGCCATCGCCTCGGCGCCGGCTAACACTGTGGTCCGGATCCCTGCGGGCAATTACAATCTCGCCTCGGGCATCACGTTCGCTGGGAAGAGCAACGTGGCGTTGCGCGGGGCTGGCGCGTCGGCGACCGTGCTCAAGATCTCCGGCCCAGTGAACTGCGCCTGGCCGAGCCTCGTCTGCCTGCAGGGCTCGTCGGGCGCCTACGAGGCGAGCCCGGCCGGCACGGCGTCGTGGGCGGCTGGCTACGCCCAAGGGGCCACCGCGATCACGCTGGCGGGCGTCTCAGGCGAGGCCTTGGCGGTCGGGCAGCTCATAGCGCTCGACCAGATCATGGACCACGCCGACACCGGCGGCATCACGCAGTGTGAGGGGAACGGCTCCCCGTCCGGGTCGGACGGCTTCTGCGGCGGGACGGGCCAGACGCAGGGCCGGGCTGACCGAGGGCAGACCGAACTCAAGCGCATCGTCGACTGCCGCGCCGACCACAACACGACCGTCGGGCTCCCGTGCACGACCACCACGAACGTCACGATCACGCCCGGTCTGTACATGAACAACTGGCGCGCGGCGCAGTCGCCGGGTGCCTGGTGGTGGGGTACCCTGGCGGAAACGCTACAGAACGCGGGCCTCGAGGACCTGACGGTCGACCATATCGGCGACGTGGCGCAGTCGAACATCACGCTCTTCAACGCCTACAACTGCTGGCTCCGCGGCGTGCGCGTCATTCACCAGAGCCGCGAATCGGTGACGCTCTGGGACACGAGCCACGTGACGGTGCGCGATAGCTACTTCGTGGCCAGCAAGTTCCACCAGACCACGGCCTACGGTATCGAAGCGCTCACGGTGAGCGACGCAGTCATCGAGAACAACATCTTCCACTACATCACCGCGCCGATCCTCAGCGTCTCGATGGGGTCCGTCATCTCGTACAACTACGCGCTCGGGAGCGTCTACGACGCAGGCGGCGGCAACCTTTGGTCCTTCCCGATGTTCTGGACGCACACGTCAGGCGGCGGCATGACCCTGATCGAGGGGAATCAGGTCGGTGGGCCCGGTGCGATCCAGGACCCGGACGCGGGTAACACGCCGCTATACACGTTCTTTCGCAACCATTTCCGGGGGCGGGACGAGAGCACGGTCACCACGGTGCAGCAGGCGCCACTCATCATTCAGCGGATGGCGCGCGCGGACAACATCATCGCGAACGTGCTCGGCCTCTCCGGATTCAACACGCTGTACGAATATTCCAACCGTACGACAGGACCCGCGCCCGTGGGGCAGACTGGGGACGGCACGCACACAATCTACGAACTTGGCACGCAAGGGGCGTCCACGCTCCAATGGGACCCTGTTGTGTGGACCAGCCTGCTGCGCTGGGGCAATTACGACGTCGCCACCGGCACCACGCGCTTCCAGGTCGGGGAGGTCCCGACGGCGGGCATCCCCTTCGTGAACGGCAACCCCGCCCCGTCGTGCTCGCCGACGTGCCTCGGCCAGATCCAAGCGATACCCTCGCTCATCTATCCGTCACGGCCCGCGTGGTTCGCGACGCCGTGGGGAACGCCGGCCTGGCCGCCCATCGGCCCGGACGTGACCGGCGGCAATCATCCCGATCCCAACCTCGGGGGGCGCGCCTATCAAATCCCGGCGCGGCTGTGCTATAGCAACTCACCAACTGACCCGGCGTATAGTGGCGTTGCTCCGGATCGCGGTGTTTTGGCGTTCAATGCTGCGACTTGTTACGCCAGCGCGACGAGCGCGGGGATGCCGCCAGTCGCGCCCTCGGGACTGGCGCTCAAATGACGTCGCACGACACCGCCGATCGTGGTGCTCGCCGGCCTCGTAGTGTGATGCGTCCCGCGACGTGTGCGGAAGCAGCAGCAACGGTCGCACGCCTCCGGTCGTATCGTCGGTGGCGAGACAGGAGGGCTCAGTGCGGTTAGCGACTGGGACGTGCGTCGTGCTGATGGGGCTCTGTTGCCTCTTATGGACGACTTCGGCGCGTGCCGCGACGATTCAAGCCGCAAGTTGCTCGCAGGCCGCGGTCGCGACCGCTGTCAACTCGGCCCGTGACGGCGACACCGTCGTCGTTCCCGCAGGTAGCTGCTCATGGACCGCAAATCTCACAATCACCAACAAGATGTTAACGATCCAGGGCGCAGGGATTGGGCAAACGACCCTCATCGACAATGTCCCGCGCGTCAACGGTCAGCCGCAAATGCTGAACTGGATCACGAAGGACGGTGGGTTGAGCCGGATCACCGGCATCACCTTCCAGGGCGGGACGACACCGGACGGCTTCAACACTGGCATTGTCGATATTAGTGGTGTGTCGCATCAACTCCGCATCGACCATTGTCGCTTCGTGCCGACACAAACCTCGGGGCTCATGCTCGAAGGCTATCTGTGGGGCGTGATCGATCACAACATATTCGACGTCTCTTCCGGCACCGGATTTGGCATGTATATCTTCCATAACGCGTGGAACGTATCAGGAAGTGATTTTGGCGACGCGTCGTGGGCCGACGACACCTCTATGGGGACCAATAAGGCGATGTTCGTAGAGGACAACACCTTCACGAACAACCAATCCGTCATACCTCAGCAGTACGCCGTCGATGGATGGTCTGGGAGCCGTGTCGTGTACCGGAACAACACCTTCGTCAATACGACGTGGGCCAATCACGGCACTGAGTCCAGCGGGCGCTGGCGGAGTCAGCGGCAGTACGAAGTCTACAACAATACGTTTTCGCTGAACGGCAACATCAGCTTTCCGAGCATGGTAGGCGCCCGCGGTGGGGTCGGCGTCATCTTCAACAACACCGCGACGACCAGCGGGGGGGCCGGCATCGATGTCCTCGTCGACCTTCAGTACTATCGCGCCACCGGATCGTTCGATCCCTGGGGGCAATGCAACGGCAGCAGCGTGTGGGATGGCGACCAGCAGTCGAACGGCTATCCTTGCCTTGACCAGCCAGGTCGAGGTAAGGGATCGCTCCTCTCTAACTTCACCCCGACGCCAACCGGATGGCCCACTCAGATTGCGGAACCAACCTATGCTTGGAACAATCGGGTGAATGGGACCGTGTCCAACGTGCGGTCGAACGTCCCGTCGTACATCGTCGAAGGTCGCGACTTCGTCAACCTCGCGAAGCCGAACTATACGTCTTTTGTGTATCCACATCCACTGGTGAGTCCGTCGACACCTCCGGGCGTGCCGCAGAATCTAAGTCTTCGCTAAGCTTCCGCACCGCGAGAGGAGTCACTCCTCAGCTCTCGTAGGCCTTCGTCTCGCGGTATGAACACCCGCCAGGACCATATTATGACTGCATTACGTATCTTGTTGCTCGCCCCCGATAGCAACCCGGACTCCATCAGTACCTCTCTCGTTGGCTATGCCCACGCCGAAGCTCTCGCTCGGCTCCACTCGGTGACGCTGGTGACTCGCCGCGGCAACGAGGAGGCCGTGCGGCGCGCACAGGCGCTCTTTCATTCGATCGAGGCGATTAGCTTCCCGTGGCTCGATCGCGTCAATGCCTGGAGCTTGCGTTGGATCTTCAGGTATGACTATGGCAGTCACGCTCTCACCGCGTTTAACTATCCCTTTTCTCTTGCGTTCGAGTGGCGCGCGTGGCGACGGCTACGGCGCCGCATCATGGCAGGGGAGTTCGATGTCGTTTTGCGCCTCTTGCCAGTCACCTCGGTCTTACCAAGTCCCTTCGCATTCTTTCTCCGGAAGGGACCGATACCGTTCGTGATCGGGCCGATCAATGGCGGTTTGCCCTGGCCACGCGGTTTCAGCCAGGCCGACAAGCAAAAGGAATGGATCTCGAATCTGAGGGACGTGTACCGTTACTTGCCGTTTGCTCGTGCGACGTTCCGCCACGCAGCGGCGATCATCGCAGGTTCTTCGCAGACGTATGCCGAGTTCGAAGCCCATCGCGAGAAGCTCTTCTTCGTCCCCGAGAACGGCATCAGTCGTTCTCTATTCTCGAGCCCCCCGAACCACTCGCATCGTGAGGGCAAGCTTCAACTGATCTTTGTGGGCCGTCTGGTGCCGTACAAAGCTTGTGATCTCGCCTTGCGCGCGGCTGCTCGTCTCCTGCGAAGCGGCTCGGCTCACTTTACGGTCGTCGGCGATGGTCCAGAGCGAACGCGTCTCGAGGACCTCACGAGATCGCTCGGCGTCGACAAGGCCGTGTTGTTCTGCGGCATGCTGAGCCACGCCGACACCTTGCAGCAGTTACGAGCAGCCGATGTGCTTGTCTTTCCATCGATTCGTGAGTTTGGAGGGGGCGTGGTTTTTGAGGCCCTGGCGGTTGGTGCCATACCCGTGGTCGTCGACTTTGGTGGGCCAGGCGATATCGTTCAACCCGAGGTCGGCTACAAGGTGCCCCTCACCAGCGAAGGTGATGTCGTGTCGCAGATCGAAAGCGTTCTACAGGACCTAGCGGACAATCCGGCTGTTCGTGAACGCTTGCGGTATCGGGGGATGTCGTATGCGCGGGAACGGCTGAGCTGGGACGGTAAGGCGGCCATCGTGACACAGATCCTGCAGTGGGCGGTGCAACGAGGCCCCAAGCCAAGTCTGCCGCCGGCCCGACACGTCTCACTCCACCCACGACGACACGGCACGCCATCGTAGTTCAGCCTCCCGCTAGCGCTTACGGGGAAGAGCGAAGCGAGCCCGCCGTCGTGGTCCGTTCATGGCCCAGGCACAGCGGGAGCGCTTCACGGCCGGCTCCCTAGCCGCGATGCGAAGTCCGCTGGGTTTGTTCGCCCCCAGTGGCAAAATATCTCGACGAACGAATCTTCACCAGGAGAAGCCAGATGCCCGGCATCGTAGGAATAATCACCGCTCCACAGACCGAGGATGCCCCGCGACGGCTGTCCGCGATGATACGGTGCATGCTCCATGAGTCGTTCTACACGCACGGTACCTATCTTCTCCCGGAGCTTGGATGCTATCTCGGCTGGGTCAATCACCCGAATACACTTTCAGACTGCAATCCCATCGTCAGTCGTTCAGGGGACAGAGTACTGATATTCTCGGGCGAACATCTCACCCCCCACGGTTCTGCCGCCGTTACGGGGGGGCCGAACGGATATGACGAGGCGAGTGCCGCTGACCTACTGAGCTTGTATGAGAGAAGGGGCGAGAACTTCCTTCTTGACCTCAATGGCTGGTTTGCCGGGGTCCTCATCGACCTGCGCCAGCGTACCGTTCTGCTGTTTAACGACCGCTTTGGTGTTCATCGAGTCTATTATCACCAGACCAAGGATTCGTTCGTCTTCTCCTCGGAAGCCAAGTCGCTCCTGAGGATCTGTCCCGAAACTCGCAGTCTCGATGCGCGCGCTCTTGGTGAGTTCCTGGGCTTCGGCACGGTCTTCGAGACGCGAACGCTCTTCACCAATATTTCCCGGTTGCCCGGAGGATCGTCATGGCTGGTCCAAGATCCTTCACGTATTAGGAAACGCCGCTACTTCGATGTGAGCACCTGGGAACAGCTACCGGTCCTTGCGGACGAGGACCTTTACTCCAGCCTAAAAGGTACGCTCTCGAGGATTCTTCCAAAGTACTTTCGCTCGAAGCCCCAGGTGGCCGTCTCGCTCACCGGCGGTATCGACACGCGACTCATCATGGCCGGCCGGCCTGAACACGCCGAATTCTCGGCCTGTTATACGTACGGTGGCCTCTATCGCGATTGCTTCGACATCGATGCGGCCCGCGCTGTCGCCGCGGCATGTGGTCTACGTCATCACGTCATTCCTCTCGGGCCGGACTTCTTCGAGAACTTCCCAGCGCTCGCCGAGAGGACCATCTGGCTAACGGACGGCGGCCTCGATATCTGCGGCTCACATGAGCTCTACTTCAGCCAGCGCGCGAGGCAAATCGCACCCGTTCGACTCACCGGAAACTACGGGAGTGAGATCCTCAGAAGCGTCAGCACGTTCAAGTACACGGCGCCTTCTGAAAGACTCTTCGATGCCGATGTTGCTCAACACCTCAAAGACGCCGTCGCATCGTTCTCGGACATCAGCGCAACACATCCAGTGACCTTTGCCGCATTCAAGGAGATCCCCTGGAATCTTCACGGTCGTCTAGCGGCGGCCGAATCGCAGCTCATCGTTCGGTCACCCTACATGGATAATGATCTCGTCTCACTCGTGTACCAGGCATCCCCGGAGCTTCGACAGACAAACACCCTATCGCTACGCCTCATATCCGAAATGAGCCCATCGCTGGCTCGAATTGGAACGGATATGGGTTACGTTGCGAACGGTTCCGGGCTCCGGACCGCCCTGCGTCGGCTCCACCGTTTTCTTCTCTTCAAGGCCGAATGGTATTACAACGCCGGGATGCCAGATTGGTTGTCAAGATTCGATCGATATCCACTGGCGGCCGGCCTCGCACGGCACATTGTTGGAACCCACAAGATCGAACACTACAGACTCTGGTTCCGAGATCAGCTGTTCGACTACATTCAATCGATGCTGAGCGATGCATCGACTACGACGCGTCCCTACCTCAATCAACGGTCGTATCGAGAGTTGGTTCTCTCTCACAAATCGGGCACAGGGAATCGTCTCAACGCCATCAACAGGCTCGTAACGCTGGAACTCGTTAACCGGCTCCTCATCGAAAGGGACTACCGAACGGGCGACCACTCTCTGGATGTATCGCGCCAACCATCGGCGCTCTCAGGCAAGAGCTTTCTCCAGTCGCGATAGACGACAACAGATCACCGTCGCGCAATCGAGGGGTTCAGCACAATGGATCGAAAGATGGGTCAACGAGGAGTCCGGAAGCAGGACATTTGTGTCTCGGGGAGGTGGCTGAAAACTGCGCGACTCGTCGAGGAATGGTACGAAGACGTCGACGATCCCGACCGCGTCATCGCCGACCTGGTGAAATTCCGCCCGAAGGCCGATCTGTTTACCTTCTGGCAAAGACTCCCCAACACGGAGCCGCGGTATCCGTATTTCACGGAACCGGACCCCATTGCCGTGTTGCCGGTGACTACCTACGAGAATTGGCTCAAAACCCAGATCAACTGCAAGACTCGTAACCTCATCGTCAAGGCCCGGAAGAAGGGCGTCGTCGTCAGATCGGCAGATTTCGATGATGAGTTCGTTAGAGGGATGACGGCAATCTTCAACGAGACGCCGCTCCGGCAGGGAAGACCCTTCTGGCACTACGGGAAGAGCTTCGAGACGGTCAAAAGGGAATTTTCCCGTTATCTCTTCAGAGAAGAGGTGATCGGGGCCTATTGGGGTGACGAATTGATTGGCTTCATCATGCTCGCAGATGCGGGTCGATTTATGATGCTCGGCCAAATCATTTCGCTGGTCCAGCACCGGGACAAGTCCCCCAACAATGCGCTCATGGCCAAGGCGGTCGAGATCTGTGCCGGCCGGAAAATACCATCTCTCGTGTATGCGCTCTGGGCTCGCGGCTCTCTCGGTGAGTTCAAGCGTCACAACGGCTTCGAGCGCGTGGATCTGCCACGCTACTACGTCCCGTTGACCATGAAGGGACGCCTGGCGCTCCGAATGGGGTTGCACCGGGACCCTGTCGATCGGCTCCCGGAGTCGGCTGTTCCCTTCCTCCGGGAGATCCGATCCAAGTACTACGCGCTGAAATATAAAGACGAGCACATGAAGGCACATTCCGTATGATCCGACCGCGGCGTTGCGCAGCTCGCATGTTGGTGTCTGATCGTGGGTCCGAGCCACTCATGCTGCCTTCGGGCTCATGGCCCCGCGACATCCGTTTGCAATCCTTCACGATAAAGGCAGGGACACTCCAATGATGGAAATGGACAGCAAGAGCAGCGAGCTCGAGAAGGGCAAGGATTGGCGTGAGGAATATCTGCAGAAGTACTACTTCGGCGTTCCCAGCATCCCGGATCCGGGGAGCCAGTGGGTGGATCTTGTCAGGGGCCATACGCCGAAGGGAGCGCGGGTCCTGGAGATCGGCGGTGGACCGGTGGACTGGACGACTGGCATCGTTCGCGACAATGTCCGCGAGATCGTCGGCCTGGACATCGATGAAGTCGTGCGAAACAACCGTTTGCTCGACGACGCGGTCGTTTATGATGGGAAGACGTTTCCACTACCGAACGCCCGCTTTGATGTAGCGATTTCGCGATGGGTGAACGAGCATCTGATCGATCCCGAGCTCCACTTCAAAGAGGTTCAGCGGGTATTGGCTCCGGGTGGCGTGTACATATTCCGCACGGTCAACCTTTACCACTACAAGACCGTCGGCGCTCGCTTGACCCCGCGCTGGCTCCAGGTGCCATTGGTGCGGTGGCTGGCGCACATGTCTGCCGACGAGCACGATCCGTATCCGACGTACTATCGAGCGAATACACGGCGGCGAATTCGAACCCTGTGTGCGCGAACGGGCCTCGACCCGATCTGTTACCGAGTCTCGGAACCGCATCCGTCTTACGGCATGGCCTTCAAGGCATTGTTCTACGTTTTCATGAAGTACGAAAGGCTCGTAAACTCGTCCGGACGTTTTGAAGGCTTGCGACACACGATCGACTGCGTGGCCAGGAAAACAACCTGAGCGACTCCACACCCTTTGACGCCAGCAAGCGGCTCGGCGAGTGTCTTCTCCTCATGAGAGAGTCCGATGCGTAAGAACGTGCTCATAACGGGTGTCGCGGGCTTCATTGGTCGTTATGTCGCGGAAGAGGCTCTCCGACGAGGCTATCGGGTAACAGGAGTAGACAGAAACACCGTTCGTACGCCGGGAATCGAATTCGTCAAGACAGATATCCGCGATGAAGAGCGAATCAACCAATTGGCGAGAGGAAAGGACCTCGTCGTCCATCTGGCCGCAGTCACCTCAAACGTGGAGTTCATCAAAAGTCCCGCGGATTGCTACGATACCAACGTCAATGGCTTCATGAGTGTCATCGACTCTGCCGCACGGAACGGCTGCGAGAGGTTCGTCTACGCGTCAAGCGCTGCAGTGTACGTGGACAGCTTTTCAGAGGACACGGTCATTGACTTCAAAGAGCAGGGAAACCACTACGCGAAGTCCAAGATCATGAACGAGATGATGGCGGAATCTTATGCGCACATCTTCGGGATGAGGACAATCGGCCTACGGTACTTCAACGTATACGGAAGTGGGGAGAATGACAAAGGAGACTATGCGAGCATCGTGACGCTGTTTCTTAAAGCCAAAAGGAATCGCGACCCGTTGGTGGTATACGGTGACGGAACACAGGCGCGAGATCTCATACACGTGACTAATGCCGCCCACGCAACAATGGATCTTCTCGATAGAGGTTCCGATCGCGTCTACAACATCGGGACCGGCGTTGCGACACCTTACAGAGCAATCGCGGAAATGATCGACAAGGATCATATACGATACGTCCCCAATCCGCTGCCGAATTATCAGTACTTTACGCAAGCGCACACGGCAAGATTGAGGGGGGTATTGGGAGCAACGTACCAGTTCTTCGAATTGTCCGAGGGAATGAAGCACGTCAAGGTATAGCACGTCACATCACTCGACTGTAAAAGAGACCCAGCGGCTCTGCCCTCCGTTCCAAAGATCCTCATGCCGTATATCGGCCAGATAGACATGGCTGCACGCAATCGCGAAACGACCGTGTATTTCGATCATCACAAACTGGAAGAAGGCTTCGGCCGCCAGTCGCTGCGCCGTGGGGTGATTTCGATCATCGCCCAGGCGGTGAACTCGGCAGTCCAAGCGGCCTCCGTCATATTCCTGGCACGTCTGCTGACGCCCGAAGATTACGGTCTCGTCGCGATGGTTACGGCACTCACGGCGTTCGCCCCTGTGCTAGTGGATCTCGGCACCCGAGACGCCGTCGTCCAGCGCGCGAGCATTTCTGAAGGAGAGGTCAGCACGCTCTTTTGGCTCACGGTAGGCCTCGGAACCACCTTCGCGCTGGCCATCTCTGCCAGTGGCCCCCTCGTCGCAGCCTTCTACAAGGAACCGCGGCTGACCCCTGTGGTCCTGGTGTTGTCGCTGACGTGCGTGGCGTCGGCGCTTACGGCTCAGCATCAAGCGCTTCTCCGCCGAGCCCTGATGTTTCGCGAGTTGGCGATCATCGACATCGCGGCGAATTCTGTGAGCGTCGGCGGAGCGATCTTGATGGCCTACTCCGGACTCGGTTACTGGGCGCTCGTCACCCGGCCTGTCGTGATGTATTCATTGGCCGCCGCAGGTACCTGGTGGTATTGCGGCTGGCTGCCGCGCAGGCCGGTGCTGACGTCCGGCGTAAGGCAAATGGTGAAATTCGGAATCAATCTGTCCGGGTTCTCGGTAACGGACTTCATCGGCCGGAACAGCGATCGAGTGGCGGTCGGCCGCGCGCTCGGGGCAAGAACGCTCGGGTTCTATCAGAACGCCCTGTTCATCTATGACCATCTGCTCTCGAGCCTGGTGCTTCCTCTCCACCAGGTGGCCGTGGCCAGTCTGAGCAAGCTCCGATCCGACCCTGGAGAGCTACGGCGCTCGTGGGCTAAAGCACTCTCGACCGTCACCTTCTATGCGATGCCCGCTCTTGGAGTTCTGGCTGTCACGAGCGGAGACATCATCGTCATGCTGCTGGGAACGAAATGGGCCGAGACCGGAGCCTTGTTGAGCATACTGGCGCTTCGCGGCATCCCGCACTCGGTTGAACGGACTCTCGGCTGGCTCCACGTGACGGCCGGACGGACCGACCGCTGGCTGCGATGGGGGATTCTGGCGACGTGCGTTCAGTTGCTGGCGCTACTGTGCGGCCTTCCGTTCGGATCCATTGGCGTCGTCTGGGCGTACGTGATCGCGATGTACATCCTGTTTGTCCCAGCCCTCGCGTACGCTGGCCAGCCTTTGGGCATTGGCGCTCGCGACGTGATAAGTGCCGTCGGCGCTCAACTCACGGGAGCACTGGTCAGCGCAGGTCTCGGCTTCGCGCTACATGCCTGGCTTCTGGCAAGCTTGCCGGCCAGCGAGAGAATCGTCATCACAGTTCTCCTATATCTCGCGAGCTATCTCGCTGTGGTCGTCGGAGTGTTCAGGGTGACAGTTCCCTTGCAGGTGTGCCTGTCGCTGGTGAGAGATTTTCTGCCCGCGCCCCTGAAGAGGATGGCAGATTTTACGTTGCCGGTGACTCGCAAGTAATCGTCGGAGTTCGCGTTCGCCGGTGACGGAAGTTGATCCGAATTTGAGCAGCCGGGAGGAGAGTGACTCATGTCAACCGATTCGCCACGTCGCCAAATTGCACGCGCCTACCTTCTTGCAAGCGCGGATACGAAGCGACAGGCAGCCGAGGCCTGCAGTGATGCAATACTTGCGGCGGCTGATCTCATCGCCGACGCCTTCCGAGCCGGTGCCAAGGTGCTGATCTGCGGAAACGGCGGAAGCGCCGCCGACTGCCAGCACATGGCTGCCGAGTTCGTAAGTCGACTGACAAAGGACTTCGAGCGGCCCGGATTGCCCGCGATCGCGCTGACGACCGACAGCTCGTTTCTGACCGCCTTTGCGAATGATTGCGGCTTCGATGGGGTGTTCGAGCGCCAGGTTCAAGCTCTGGGAAGGCCGGGAGATGTCTTGATCGGCATCAGCACGAGTGGCAACTCGCCGAACGTGGTGCGCGCCGTTCGCTGTGCCCGAAGCCAGGGTCTTCGCTCACTCGTTCTCACGGGGGCCCAAGGGCAATTACCGAGTCTGGCCGACGTAGCCGTCTCGGTCCCGAGCACCGACACGCAGCACATTCAGGAAAGTCACCTTGCGATCGAACATCTCATCTGCTGGCTTGTCGAGCGCGAGCTTTTCCCCGTTCGATCCAGCACCAGCCTCGGGAGGGCAACCGATGATCATTAGCCGAACGCCGTTTCGTCTCTCCTTCTTCGGTGGCGGCACGGACTATCCCGAATGGTACTCCAAGCACGGTGGGGCCGTACTGGCGACAACCATCGACAAGTACTGCTACCTGAACTGTAGGTACCTCCCACCCTTTTTCGAGCACCGATATTGCATCGTCTATTCGAAGGTTGAGCACTGTCAGACCGTCGATGAGATTGTGCATCCTGCTGTTCGTGAAGCACTTCGCTATCTGGACATACGACGCGGCGTCGAGATCCACCATGATGCCGACATTCCTGCCCGCAGCGGGGTGGGATCGAGCTCGGCCTTCACCGTGGGCTTGCTTAACGCCCTCTATGCCCTTAAGGGTCAGATGGTCCATAAGCACCGTCTTGCGACGGAGAGCGTGCACCTCGAGCAGAACATCCTGAAGGAGACGGTCGGCTCCCAGGATCAGGTACTCGCGGCATATGGCGGCTTGAATCACATCGTGTTCCATCAGAACGGCGAGATCACCGTCTCACCCATCACAGTCGGTGCCGACCGTATCAGGGAGCTCGCGGCCCACTTGATGCTCGTTTACACCGGGATCAAGCGTACCGCGTCGAACATCGCAGCCAGCTTCGTACCCGCGATCGACGCGCGCCGACGTCAGCTCCGCGTTATGAAGGACCTGGTCGCCGAGAGTATATCGATCGTCAGTGGCGATCGGGACATCCTTGAATTCGGTGAGCTGCTCCACGAAGCGTGGTTAGCCAAACGCAGCTTGAGCAACGACATTTCCAACTCCGACGTCGACTCCCTCTACGAGACGGCGCGCGCGGCGGGCGCAACAGGAGGAAAGCTGGTCGGCGCCGGTGGCGGTGGCTTCTTTCTACTCTTTGTCCCGCCCTCGAAACAGCAGGCCGTCCGGGAGAGCCTCAGCACCGTCATCCACGTGCCCTTTAAGTTCGACTTCTCCGGCAGTCAGATCATCTTCTGCGACCGTGAGGAGGACTATGCGGATCAGGAGCGGGCTCGTGCCTCTCAGTCAATCCGGGCGTTTCGCGAACTCACGCCGTGAGCGGACAGCAGTACAAAGCCGGCCAGCGTGCGAGTTCCCCCGTCGCGCCGCAATCGGATGAGGCCCGCCAGATCGAAGTGACACTCCTCACGGGCGGCGGGGACCGACCCTACGCGTTCGGGTTGGCGACAGCGCTCGCATCCGAGGGCGTCTGCCTCGATGTGATTGGCAGTGACGAGCTGGACAGCCGTGAAATACGCGAGTCGCCAGCGCTAAAGTTCTTCCAGTTCATCAGAGACTCGTCGCCCCGACGCGCCGGCACATTACGGAAGGGCTGGGGCGTGTTGATCTACTATCTGCGCCTCATTCGCTACGCCGCGACCGCCAAGCCAAGAGTCTTTCATATCCTATGGAACTACAAGCTGCAGCTCTTCGATCGCACACTATTAATGCTGTACTACAAGATGCTGGGAAAGCGGATTGTCTTCACCGCTCACAACGTGAATGCGGGCAGGAGAGATTCGAACGATTCTGTTCTCAATCGTCTCACCTTGAGGATTCAGTATCGGCTTGCCGACCAAATCTTCGTTCACACGGAGCAAATGAAACGGGAGCTCCTCACAGATTTTGGCGTTCGTGACCGCGCGATCATCGTCATTCCCTTCGGGGTCAACAATTCTGTTCCAGACACCGATCTCACACCCGAGCAGGCGAAACAGCGGTTAGGCATCGCCGATAGCGAAAGAACGCTCCTCTTCTTCGGTAACATAGGGCCGTACAAAGGCCTCGAATTCCTGGTCGCCGCGTTTCAACTCGTGGCCACCCAAATCTCGGGCTATCGTCTGATCATCGCCGGAAAGGCGAGGCGCGGGAGCGAGAACTACCTGCAGGAGATTCAGCGAACGATCGGACGCGACGCCAGTCGCGACCGAGTGACCCAGAGGATTGAACACATTCCCGATGACGAGACCGAACTCTACTTTAAGGCGGCGGACGTCCTCGTTCTGCCGTATCGGCACGTTTACCAGAGCGGCGTGCTTTTCTTAGCGTACAGCTTCGGATTACCCGTCATCGCAACCGACGTAGGATCGCTCCGTGACAGCATTGTCCAGGACCGGACAGGGCTTCTCTGTAAGCCGACCGATCCGACCGATTTGGCCCAAACAATCCGGCGGTATTTCGACAGCGACTTATACCGTCACCTGGGCCAAACGCGTCGAGTGATACGTGAGTACGCCAGCGCCCACAATTCGTGGGATGCGGTGAGTAAGCGAACTCGCGAGGCCTACGAAGCGCTGCTACAGCATTGATGGCTTGGCCAGTGGACGCCGCCGCGAACCATCCGTTACCTCACCACATTTAGGGACGCGAGCCATGTCGGTCAGCACGCCAAAGAAAAAGGCGCTCTTTCTGGACCGAGATGGAGTGATCAATATCGATCTGGGCTATGTACATCGTCGGGATTTCCGTTTCCAGAAAGGGATCTTCGCTCTCTGTCGAGCGGCACAGGCTCTGGATTATCTGGTGGTGGTGGTCACCAATCAGGCCGGTATTGCTCGGGGCTACTACACCGAATCGCAGTTCCTCGAGATGACCGATTGGATGGTCCACAAATTTCAGCAGCACCGGATTCGAATTGCCCGAGTGTATTACTGTCCTTATCATCCGATCCATGGTGTCGGCCACTATAAGTATGATTCCCCGGACCGGAAGCCGAAGCCCGGTATGCTCATACGCGCCCAGGCCGACCTCGATGTGGATCTCGCGTCCAGCGTGCTCGTCGGAGACAAACTCTCAGACATCGAAGCCGCGACGGCGGCAGGGGTGGGCACGAAGATTCTGCTCGGTCCGCGATCGGCTTTGACCCGAATCGACCACCAAAAAGTTCGATGCTCGATATCGCATTCTCTCGACGACATTCGGCGGAAATTCTTCCGTCTTCCCAAGAAGGTCACCGAGCGTCGTTACACGGGGAGCTAACCAAACACCCAGCGCTCGTTGTCCCGGGCATCGTCATGGGACCTGGAGTCCAACACCGGTCACGCGACTCGTGCCGGCCGTCGTGCTGTCGTCGAATCCGACCCATTGGCCGGCAAGCTCCTTCAGTTCGCGGTGATCGGGATCGACGAGAATCGGCAACCTCGGTTTCAAGAATTCCGGAAGTCACTTCCTTCGGTAGGGACAGCCCTGGGCCGTAAATTGATTGACATCGGCCGGCAACAATTTCGTATTCTTGTACAGGGGGGACATACCCATCGATACCACCTCCAATCCCTTCCTCGATTACTATCGGTGCCCGGAGATCTTCGCCGCCTCTGCTCCGCTCTTCGAGGCCTCCAGACAATCCCGGTCTCCTTTCTCGGGCGACGCCCTCCCCCCGGATGGATTGAGCCTCGTCGGCAGATCACCCGTCGCGGTTTACGGTCAACTCCGCGACGCGCTTGCCGATGTCGCGGTGGACGGCGGATCTTCGGGCTTGCCGTTGGGTCCCAACGAAATCATCGAAATCCTGCGGCTCGAACGTTACGCACGGAACTCGCACAACGGTCTAAGACGGTCCCCGCTAGAACATCCATTTTGGCCGGCGTACCGCTTGCTGCGGCCAGCCCTGCCCACTAGAATCAGAAAACATCTTCAAGGATGGTACTTGAGACGCCGGCACAGCCCGTCATTTCCGAGCTGGCCGGTCGATACGACCGTCGACGATATTCTTGAAGAATTGTTCTCCCGCGCCCTAAGGGCTCATGCCGTCGATCGAATCCCATTCATTTGGTTTTGGCCCGACGGCACGCGCAGTTGCGCGATCATCACTCACGATGTGGAGACCTTGGCCGGACGAAACTTCTGCTCACGCCTGATGGATCTGGATGACTCCGTCGCGATCAAGTCGTCGTTCCAGATCGTGCCGGAGCAACGATATGACGTGCCGACGAGCTTCCTCGAGGACATTCGTTCACGTGGGTTCGAAATCAACGTTCACGACATCAATCACGACGGCCAGCTTTTTACGAGCTGGGAGACGTTCTTGCCGCTCGCCGAACGGATCAACGCCTACGCAAGAGAATTCGGCGCGATCGGCTTCCGGTCAGGCTCGCTGTATCGCAATCCGGAGTGGTTCACCGTTCTCGATTTCGCTTACGACATGTCGATCCCGAATTCCGCCCGCTTGGAGCCCCAATCTGGCGGCTGCTGCACCGTCCTTCCCTTCTTCATCGGCGAGATCCTGGAGCTCCCGGTGACCACGACGCAGGACTACTCGCTCTTTCACATTCTGAACACCTATACGCTCGATCTCTGGAAGCGCCAGATCGCCCGCATCACTGACAGACACGGCCTGCTGAGTTTCATCGTGCATCCTGACTACGTGATCGAAAAGCGCGCAAAGGCCACCTACCAGGCGCTTTTGGCCTACATTGCGCAGCTTCGCTCGGACGGCGTGCTTTGGACTCCTTTGCCGAGGGAAGTCAACCAGTGGTGGCGCGACCGGAACCGGATGAAGGTCGTGTCTGATGGAGGCGGGTGGCGCATCGAAGGGGCAGGCCGAGAGCGCGCCAGGCTGGCCTATGCATCTCTCGTTGGCGACCAGCTTACCTTCACGCTCGATGACAAGCTCAGTCCAGTGCGTGGCCTCTGACCCAGAGAGTCTGTCGCCAAAATGGGACCGCCGTAGCGCGCCATCCTGGCCCCTAGCATCCTCACGCCGAAGGTCCAAGCGCGCACTTATTTATGATTGCGACCGCTCGAAAAGCGGAGTTAATCGCATAGGGAGCGTGCCCTTCCTATTCTGGAAGGCTCTGCAGGAGAGGCCAAGAGGATCTCCCGCACTGCTTCCCCCCCCGGCTGGTGACCTTCAAAGACCGATGGGGCAGGACACGATCCGTGATCAACTATCTTCAGTGCCCGACCTCGCGCGCGTCGAGCGGGCGGGCGACACGGCGACGAGCCAACGGGCTACGCCCGGATGCCCGACAAAATTTCTGGTCGCTGGTGAGGCATTCTAACGGCACCTTGTGTAGGAGCGAGAGCAGATGACATGTGATGTGACCATTGTTGGCGCGGGCCCCTATGGCCTCTCTGCCGCCGCTCACCTCAAGCGCATCGAGGGCCTGGACGTGCGAGTCTTCGGTGAGCCGATGAGCTTCTGGAAAAATCAGATGCCCGAGGGTATGTTTCTGCGTTCGCCATATCCGGCATCGAATCTGTCCGATCCGGACGCCAAGCTAACGCTCGATGCTTATTCCGCTCGGAACGGCGCTCAGATGCCGGTGCCCATTCCGCTCGATAGTTTCGTCGAGTACGGCCTCTGGTTTCAACATCAGGCTGTGCGGGATCTTGATCAGCGCCGCATCATGCGCATCGAGGGCGATCCAAAGGGCTTTCGGGTTACGCTCCTCGACGGCGAGTCCTTCGTATCACGTCGCGTCGTGATCGCCACTGGCATTGGGGCATTCGCCCGCCGTCCCCCCGTGTTCGACGGTCTGCCGCCGAGCTTTGTCACACACGCTTCGGATCAGCGGGATGTTCGACGGTTCAGTGGCAAGCGCGTCGTCGTGATCGGCGCAGGCCAGAGCGCGCTCGAATCGGCCGCTCTGATCCACGAAGCAGGCGGCCACGTCGAGGTGATCGCCCGCACGCCTCGCGTTCATTGGCTCGGTTGGCGAGCTCGACTCCAGCGGCTCGGCCCGGTCGCCTCCCTTTTGTACTCACCGTACGATATCGGGCCGGCGGGCGTCAGTCGAATCGTCGCGGTGCCCGACCTGGTCAAGCGCTTTCCTCGGCCGATCCAGAACCGCTTCCGCGTACGGGCGCTTCGCCCCGCCGGTGCTCGCTGGCTGGTCGACCGCGTCGCAAAAGTGCCGATCAGCACGGCGTGCTCGGTAGTCGCGGCGACGCCGGCCGGCAGCGAGCTCCGTCTCGAGCTTGACAGTGGCGCGTCTCGGCGGGTCGATCATGTGCTTCTCGGAACGGGATACCGAGTGGACATTTCGAGATATCCCTTTCTTCCGCCCGAGCTCTGCCGTAGCGTTGCCCAGTCCGACGGTTTTCCGAAGCTTTCCCGAGGACTGGAATCCTCGATGTCGGGATTGCACTTTCTGGGCGCGCCATCGGCATGGACTTTCGGTCCCCTCATGTATTTCGTCGCTGGCACCGAGTATGCGGCCCGATCGCTGGCCCGATTCATCATCCATTCCGGGCCGAACTCCCTGGGCCGATGACATGGCGACGAGACCGAGCTTGCTGAGCTCGTCGCAAGAAACCAGATCGCCGTACGCGGTCGGCGCCGTAGTTCTCGGCGGCGACTTTCATGGCCTTGGCATTGTCCGAAGTCTGGGGCGGCGTGGCATCCCGGTCTGCCTTATCGACGACGAGTATTCGATCGGTCGGTTCTCGCGATACACGACTTGCGCCGTCACGGCGCCCACCATTCGAAAGCCGCTGGAGACCATCGATTTTCTCCTGGAGACAGCACGCCGACTGGGCCTGAAGGGATGGGTCCTTTTCCCGACGCGCGACGAGCTCGTCGCCGCCGTCTCTCGCCATCGCCCGCAGCTGGCGGACTGGTATCGCGTTCCCACGCCAGAATGGGAAAGCGTCAAATGGGCGTGGAACAAGTGGAACACCTATCGCCTCGCTGAGAAGTTGGAAATCCCAATACCGCGCACATGGTGCCCGCGCAGTCTCGACGAGCTGGAGGGGATCGAGGCGGAATTTCCCCTCGGCGTGAAGCCCGCCGTCAAAGAGGACTTCTTCTACGCGACGAAGGCGAAGGCCTGGCGGGCGAACAATCGTCAGGAGCTCAGGACTCTGTTCGAGCGCGCCTCCCGGCATGTCGAGGGCAACGAAGTGTTGATCCAGGAGATCATCCCGGGTGATGGCCACCAGCAGTTCTCCTCATGTGTATTTTTCAAGGATGGTGCAGCGATTGCCAGCATGGAGGCGAGGCGGTGGCGCCAGCATCCCCCCGAGTTCGGCCGGGCCGCCACATTCGTCGAGACGGTCGACCGCCCCGAATTGCTCGCGCCCACTCTACGCTTTCTGACGGCAATGAATTACTACGGTCTGGCAGAAATCGAGTACAAGCTCGATCCGCGTGACGGGCAATACAAGCTACTCGATGTGAATGCGAGAACGTGGGGGTTTCACTGCCTGGGACCGTCTGCCGGTGTGGACTTCTCCTACCTTCTGTTCGCAGATCAGATCGGTCGGCCAGTGCAGGGAAGTCGGGGGCGCCCAGGCGTTGGCTGGATTCGCATGGTGACGGACATTCCCACCAGTCTCGGCGACATCATCGCCGGCCGGCTGGACGTAACGACCTATTTGAAATCCCTCAGAGACTTCAGCACCGAATCCGTTTTCAGTGCCGACGACGTCATGCCGACATTCGCAGAGCTCGCCCTCCTTCCGTACCTGGCTGTCAAGCGAGGCTACTGAGGTCAATCCCCGCGTCCTCGTTGAACGCCTATCTCGACGACATCTCAGTCGCCGTTTCTCCACTCAGGCACACAGCTGAATCGAGGGCAAGGGTGGACTCCGACACAGGCTGGCGCGCGCAGCTCTCGTCTTCGCCTGCCCGTGTTCGACAGATCTTCACAGCGCGCTGGCGATTCACGCTCTCCTGTCTCGTGATGCTCTCTCTTGTGTTCGCCTTCGTGCTGACGATCAATGATTTCCTGGCGATCACTCGCCACGTCGATGCAAACATCCTGCTCGTCGAGGGCTGGATCTCATATTCATCCTCTCTCAGCGAGGCGGCAGAAGAATTCAATCGTGGGCATTACGAGCGGCTCGTGACAGTGGGAGAGTCCTTCGGGAGGCACGACGAAACGCTTGATGCAGAAAACTCAGCCGACGTCGCAGCCACACTCTTGCGGGAGCTCGGCGTGGACAGGGACCGGATCGTCGTGCTACGGATTCCCGGGTTGACCGTTCATCGAACTTTTGCGTCCGCCTTGACACTGAAGAACTGGTTGGCGAAATCCAACACGCGGGTGACCGGCGTCAATGTTTTCACTCTTGGCGCCCACGCGAGGAAGAGCCTCCTCGTGTTCGAGCGAGTGCTGGGACCTGGGATCCGAGTCGGGGTGATTGCCGGGACTGACTCATCCGTTTCTGCCCAGTAGGACGATCGATGATCACGTGCAAGGCCCTCTCCAATACCGGCGTATTGATCCCGGAAATCGGGTTGGGAACGTCGAGCTATCACGGGAGCGCCGAACTACTCAGGAAGGGAATGGATGCCGGCGCGCTCTTCATCGACACGGCCGAATCCTACGGTACCGAGCCGGTGGTGGGGCAGGCCGTCGCCGCTATCCGCCGCCGTGTCTTCGTCGCGACCAAAGTCTCTCCGGAACATTTTCGGTTCACCGACGTGCTCAGGGCAGCCGACAAGAGTCTCGAGCGGCTGGGAACCGACTGGATCGATCTCTACCAGCTCCATAGGCCCAACGCCATGGTGCCAATCGAGGAAACTCTCTCCGCCATGGAGCAACTCGTCGACGCGGGCAAAGTGCGCTTCATCGGCGTCAGTAATTTCTCCGATGCCCAGCTCGAGCGCGCTCGGCGGGCAACCCGCAAGCATCCGATCGTTTCAAACCAGGTCCGCTACAACGTGGTGGATCGCAGCATCGAGTCTGGTTTGCTTGAGTACTGCCAGACACACGGGATAACCATCATCGCGCACAGTCCATTCGCGCACGACTTTCGGCGTATTGTCGACTGCGATCCCGCGGGGGCGCTCGCGTCCCTTGCGCGATCGACGGGCAAGACAATGGCGCAAGTCGCGATCAACTGGTGCCTATGTAAGGAAGGGGTAGTGGTCATCCCTCGCAGTAATAACACGGAGCATCTCCTTGAGAACTGCGGAGCATCCTCGTGGCGCCTCACGGTGGAACAGTTGCAGTTCCTCGATCGACACATCAGGTGGCGGCGCCGAGGACGCTTTGAGAGCTTCCTCAGGAACACCCTCCCGCCAACAGCAACGCAAGTCATCGGTCGACTCGCCCAGGCGTTACCTCGCGATCTCCGACGACGCATGAATTGAGAGGTTGCGCGAGACAACCTCCAGCCTGAAGCGCGCTGAGCTCGTCGCGAAAAGCCGACCGCGAATCGAGAACGAAAGCATGTCGTCGAGCGTGGCAGAACCTGGACGTTTCGACGCCTCTCGACGAGGTCGACTGCGGCGATTTCCCATCCGCCCGCGCGCCGTTGGAGGACAGCGCGCTGCTTCGTCCTGGTAACCGACGCAAGGGCGAGCCTCACGCCCTCGCCCGGGCAAATCTCGGCAAGCCTGCTCCGTGCGAGAAACTGCATGGAGGATTCGCCGCCTGCGCTATATTCGGTGCGGTGACCTCACGGCTCTCAAGTGGCGCGATCGTTATCCTGATATGCCTGATGGCGGCACCCGTGTCGAGTCAGGAAACACAGGCACCGGATGGCGCTCAACGAACACGCACAGGCCAAGCCGAGCCCCCTTCGATTCTGCCGCTTCCGACACCCCCGCTCACAGCCTATCCGCTCGAACTTCTGGGCCTCCTGGGACCACAAGCGCAGCGGGGACCGATCACGCTGATCCCATCGATCGCCGTATCGGAGGAGTACACCGACAACCTGTTTCAGAACAACAACGATCGTCAGTCGGATTTCATCACCGGCTTCAGTCCTGCCCTCACACTACTCGTGAACCGGCCGAGCTACCAGATCAGCGCGGGATATTCGTTCACATCCGAAATTTACGCGATTGAGAGCCGCTTCAGCGGCCCCTTCAACCGCCAGGGCTTTGTGGGGAACAGCCTTTTTCGATTGACGCCGCAGTTGACCTTAACTGCGCTCGACACGTTTCTCTACGACCGCAACGGCAATATCACGTCGCAGCGTACTACGGGTCGGCAGGAGTCCTGGACCAACACGTTCACACCCGGCGTGGCGTGGCAGGCAACCGCCCAGAGCTTGTTGAGTGTCAATGCGACCTATACTGCGCTGCGCTTCCCTGGTGGGGGCACGGGGCTCGATTCGGACACCTACCAGCTTCAGGGAACGTTCGCATACACCTTCACGCCACGCTTCACGGGGACCGTCGGGTACCGTTTCACCTACTTGGACCTTGAACGAAGCGACAACTCCACCACGCATACCCCGACCCTCGGCTTCATCTACCGTTTGACGCCAACCCTTACGGCCGCACTCAGCGGGGGTCCAGCAATCACAGATATTCGCGGCGAGACATTCATCACCCCCTACATCGCGGCGAGTCTCACCAAGCAGTTTCAGTGGGTCTCGGCGACTATACAGTACAATCGCGACGTGTCGACGGCCGGAGGATTCGGCGGAACCACTGATACCCAGACCGCGTCGGGCACGCTCGCGGTTTTCGCGCTGAGGGGATTGACCGTCGCCTTCACGCCCGCCTACACGAAATCGGAGTCCGTGAGCAACCGGCAGGCCGGGCAGGTCGACGTCCAGTCCTTCAGCCTAGGCCTCTCCGCACTTTATCAAATAGCGCGTTATGTCGGCGTGTTCGCGGGATACAATTTCTTGCACGAGCGCACAGGCAATTCGTCGTCTCAGCAAGCCGATATCGACCAGAATCGGGTAAGGATCGGCGTGCAGTTCGGCTACCCCTTCAACTTCGACTGATCGGCTGCTTCACTCCCGCACGCCCACGAAGTCCCCCCCAACACGCGCCGCACCACCGCGATGGTCGCGAAGGCCGTCACAAGCATCACGATCCCAAGGACGGCGATCGCGCCGAACTGGAAAGCTCACGGATCATGAAGGTGAAGCACCACGCTGCGATGAGGCCGCTCCAGGCCAGGGGAGCCGTGATGTCGCCGAGCTCAGTTCTTGGCGAGATAGGCGATGAGAGGACCCCAGCGCGCCGTACAGGAGGGCGGCCCTCCGGGCTCTTTTGTAGCGGGCAGACAACCGTCCTGGAAAGCGGCCGCCGAGCCGCGCGTTCCGGTAAAAAATGACGCTGGCAGTGGACATCCGTCAATTGACTTGCTAAGCTTGACACCTCCGCAGAGGTGAGCACCCACGACGGCTGCGTGCGAGCCAGTCACCGGCGACGGGCTCGAAGCGCGGAGTCGGGTCGTCTCGTGGGCGGGACGCAGTCAAACTAGGGTCGGATCGCCGACAAGTTCGAACTCGAGTAGAAGCGAGTGCGACCTCGGCGGCTTTCCCGAGCCGCCGGACTTAAATAGAGCATCTCATCGCGGACGGGGCCTCGGGCAACGCCGCGTTGTAGACTCAGAATTTCGAGTACGTCGTGGCGTCAGGATCGTCACTCGACCCTAAGACGCTATTCGTTCCCCAGGCGTGCGGTATCGACCGACTTCGCTACCGTAGTCGGGCCCGCAGTTCCCTGCCATGACAGACGCAACCGCAGGCCATTTGCGTGTCATGGCGACCTGCCAGATTTCGAGCTCAACGGATCGCCCTCACCGGAGCCGGGCTTCTTTCAGCTCGGTCCCGACGTGGTCTGTCACCGGAGGGCGTCGTCCGGGCACACGAGCAAGAACGCATTGGGGCCCCTACACGACGCCATGAACAGCGCAACCACCGGCCGCGGCACCGGGCGACCTGCGGTGTCCTTCTCGGTCATCTTGCGGGCACTTGCGGGTGAGTGAGGAACGGAGAATGTGGTTTGCCCTTTCCCAGTGAGGTAGATCGCTGGTGGCGGCAAAGTGGTCGGATGCGCATCGTGTACGACAACGAAAGGCTGCGCATCGACGGCGAGGGGGACAGAGCGGGCGCGGCTCGGATTCGCGATTCTCGACCCGGATACGGTCGTGTTTTCGGAGGGACAGTAACGCGCCAAGTCTACACGCTCGATCCCCTTCGGGATACGCGCTGGTCAAGGCTTCTGGAAAAGCACCCAGACGCCAGCGTCTTTCATTCGCGCGGCTGGCTGAATGCTTTGGATCGCACCTACGCCTACCAGCCGATCGTCTACACGACCTCCGCGCCCGGGATGGAACTGACCAACGGGCTCGTCTTCTGCCTTATCGACAGCTGGCTCACGGGCCCCCGGTTGGTATCCTTGCCGTTCTCCGATCACTGCGAGCCTTTGGTCGACAGCGACGAGACTCTGCGATCACTGCTCGGGTATCTCACGCAGCGTTTCGGCTCGGCCGGCTGCAAATACATCGAGCTCAGACCCTTGCGGAGCTCACTCGACCCCACCCCGGGCTTTGGAAAGAGTGCCGCATTCCATTTTCATCGACTAGACCTGCGTCCTGCAGCCGAGGTGCTTTTCCGAAGCTTCCACAAGAGCAACGTCCGGGCGAGGATCAGACGCGCCGAACGCGAGCACTTGACCTATGAGGCCGGAAGATCTGAATCGCTGTTGCGCATGTTCTATCGGCTACTCCTTCTGACGTGTCGTCACCGGCGACTACCGCCACAGCCGATCAATTGGTTTCGGCACTTGATCGACTGCATGGGCGACGCGGTCCAGTTTCATGTGGCCTCCAAAGATGGTCAACCCGTGGCGAGCATTCTCACCCTCACCTTCAAGCAAACGCTGGTATACAAATACGGCTGCTCGGATCGTCGGCTCAACAATCTCGGTGGCACACAATTCCTGTTCTGGAAAGCTCTCCAGAAGGCGAAGGAGGATGGGCTGCAGGAATTTGACCTGGGCCGGTCCGACCTCCAAACACCCGGACTCGTGACGTTCAAGGACCGATGGGGCAGCGCGCGATCGATGATCAACTACTTCCGATGTCCGGCCCCGGCGCGCCAGTCCGGCGTCACCCAGTGGTCGGCGAGCATGGCGCAGTCGCTGTTTGCCCGTATGCCGGATCGACTGCTCGTCGCCGCGGGCCGGATGCTCTATCGACACGTCGGTTAGGGCGATCGCGGCGGACCCGTCAGTCCGCTGGGCTTCCCCGGACCTCCCTGAGCAGGTCGAGGATCGACGTATGAATGCGACCGTTGCTGGCAACGAGTGAGGGCGAGTCGAGGTCGATCGCGCCGCCCGTCAGGTTGGTGATCCGCCCGCCGGCCTCCTCGACGAGGAGACTGCCGGCCGAAGCTCCCAATAGCCGTCGAGCCGACCACTGGCCAGCCATGCAAGGTAGAGCACCGCCGAGCCTAGCCGGCGGACTGCGCGGGCGCGCACGCTGAACGCGGCATACTCCTTCAGGTTGGTGTCGCCGCCCTGACGGATGTCGTAGCGGAATCCGGTCGCCAGCGTCGGCGTCGTCGACACGCTGAGCGGTTGATCGTTCGCCGTGGACCCGCGCCCACGGCTTTCCAGGCTCGAGGTGGTCCTCCGGAACGCGCTTCCGTCTGAGGAAGAAGTCATCATAGGCGCGACTCGCGCGCGAGCGTCAGCGCCCTTCGGTTAGATATTCGACTTCAGGTAGGTTGCTGCACAGTAACGAATGAAACGCTGCAGATTCAGCAATGTCCGGAAGAGTTCGGCAACTTCGAACGTCCAAAGAAAAGAGAAGGCATAGAAGGAAGCTGGATGTCGTTCGATCCAGAGAAAGGCGGGACGCGTAACACTTTTCCTAATCCGTGCGCATTTTCCGACAGCGGCCAGTCCTATTCCAAGAAAGGCCCCCGCAATAATGTCCAACGGATAGTGGTACCCCATATAGATTCGCGGTATACAGACCACGAAGAGAGTGTGAAAGAGGGCAAGAATGCCGACGCGACGAGAAGCTATCCACAGGCACCCCGCCAGGCAGAAGAAGAGTATCGCGTGATCACTGGGGAACGAGTTCCAACTGTGGGGAATATCGCTAGGCGCGGTAGGAGGGAATGGAAGTTCGTATCGAGGATTTTGTAGGGGCCGAACCCGGAATGGGGCATACAGGGCCACGATCCTTCCAAGCAGCAGGGCCAAAGAGCTCGCGACAAATGCGAAAACAAGAATCTCTCGCGTTTGGTCGACGGGCCTATGATTACTGAACCATAGCCACCAAAAGAAGGCGAGAAAAACCGCGCCTTTCACGAAGTTATCGTTCGCAACATATCTCAGCCAGCCATCCACGGCGGGGCACCACTGGACGAAGACGAAGAAGGCCTTGAGAACGCGCAAATCAAATAGATCCATGTTGGCTCAAAATCCTCTGGGCAACGGCCTTTCGCCGCTTAGCTACTTTCCGGTGCAGAAATGAACGCTGACATCGAGCGACGGTGTGGGATCGAGGTTCTGGCGGTGGCCAAATCTCTCAATTCCTCCGTTTCCGGGTTCACGTTCGGCATGTCGTCTTGTCTCCACAGCGTCCTGGCTGTTCGGGATCGCTCATCGCCCAGCGCGGGCCAGCACAAGCAGATCATTGGCGAGCACTCCCAGGCCCACCCACCGCTGCATCCCGCTGGCGCCTCGGTAGCGGCACCGCCTCCGTGGCGACGTTTCAGTGCGCTGATGCGTCCTTCGCGGCCTGTGCGCCAGCGCAGAGCGGCGCGCGCCGCACGCGTCCGCGTCTCCCGCGCCTGGCGCGGCAGGACGACGTGCCGGACACCGCGGTCCGCCGCCGCGCGTTCATTGCTTCGGGACGCGAAGCCGTCGTCGGCGACCGCCAGGTGCGGGGCGTGATCGAACAAGGCGATGTGCCGATCCAGGGCGGGCGCCCAAAAGGCCCGCTCCGCCTGGCCGCGCTCGCAGACTTCGTAATCAGTGATGAACTGCGCCTCGGCCTCCTGGATCTTTACGAGCCGGCCGAATTCGGCGGGTTTGGCCAGCTTGCCCTTTCGGATGATCTCGGTGTGCGGCTCGAAGAGACTGACCACCTTGCCCGGAAAGCGGGTATTGCCGCGGAGGACCCGGGCGCGGGTCTGCGCGACCACACTCCTGAGCAGGTTGATGGTCGTCCGGAGCGGTGCCGCGGCCGAGCGCTGTCGCGCCAGGACTCCTTCGGCTTGGCGCGAGAGACCGCGGGTGATCCCAACGAGCTTTTGGTGGAGCTGTTTCATGCGCGCCTTGCTCTGCGCGCGCACCTTGGGATTCACCCGAGGGCCGGCCGTGCGACTCCGCTGGGCGATCGCGAAGACCCGGCGGCCGACGGCGCGCGTGCGCTGCCGGACCTGCTCGCCGAGCCGGCGCAGCGTGCGCGTGGGCACGCGCACGCCGTCCGCCGGCAGCGTGGCGTCCGTCGGGTAGTGAATGTTGGTTTCAACCACGGTCGTGTCGACCCGGAGGCGCCGCCCTTTGACGACCCGTGGCGCCCGCCCGCGCGCAACCAACTGGGCCAGCAGATCCTTGAGGACCGGCTCGTCGAGCAGGTACGCCAGGCGGATCAACGTTTTCGCGCCCGGGACGCGCTCGCCGTCGATTCGGCAGAAGGCGCGATAGACCAAGCTCCCGCGCACCTCCCGCTCGCACTCATCGAAGCTCCAGTCGTGCAGATGCTCAAGCATCAGCATCCGGAGACCACGGCGGCGGGTGTCCCCAGTCGCCCCCGGCGCGGACTCTCAGGATAGCGCTGGGCCAATGCCTCCGCGACGCGATCGACGAGCGCGTCGTCGTCAAGCAGCGCGTCGATGCGTCGGAGCGTGGGATCCGAGAGCTTGTCGGCGTCAGGCAGGAGCACTTCCACGCGGCTGCGTTGCCCGTACGCTCGTCGCACCATGGCGCCTCCGGTGAGACCGCGCGGCCTGAGAGAGTGCACTGCGTGAGCTGCGCCGCCGCGCGACCAGTGCCGTCGCGCGGCTCTCTCACCGTTGCGCATAGCTCGAGCGTTCGTCAACGAATAACTACGCACTTGGCCATGAACCCAGTCGAGCAACCCGCGGAAACACAGACTCCGCTCGGCCAATTTCGCACCGGAAAGTAGCTAGAGACCGCGTTAGGCTCACGGATCGTTTGACTCGCGACGACATCGCGCGCCCCTTGCGCACTCAACGACCCGTGGATACGAGTTCCAATCCGCGCCCCGGCGCGCTCACGCACTCGTTGGGCAAGTCCGGGAAGTCCGCCGAGGGCGAAACCCGCGCAACTTGGGTGGACGTCGTATGTCGGCCAGCCAGAGTGCAATGGCGTCGTCGACCGCTTCATGCGCACGCTCAAGGAGCATTGCCTCTATCTCCATCGCTTCCAGAGTCTCGCCGAGGCGCCGGATCGTCGGCGAGTTCTTCGCGCGCTACAACACCGAGTGGCTGATCGAGCGGCTCGGGCCATCGGATGCCCGTCGCCGCGTGCCCGAGCGATGGCGGCCAGAGCGATGAAACGCGATTGCACAATGGCGTGACGATCGAGGGTGGGGGCGCGATCTTAATATCCCCCTCGCGTGTCCCAAACCGGGAGCGGTACACCGACCTCTATCAGGTATCAAGGCATCACACGACTCTTGCACAGAATCGTGCGTGAACGATAACAGAACGGCCCTGACTCCCCTTAGAGGTCCCCAAAAGGCTATCTCCCGCTCGCAACTAACATGCCGCCATGGACACACCCTGTATAGCGCGAGCCGACCCGAGGGCCATGGATTTTCGCCGACCATCCTCGGAGGCCAGTCCGCAAGGCCGCTCTCTCCCTAAGCAGATTTGAGGTCGGCGCAGGCTCGGCTGCTCCTCGGCGAACATGGCCGCGACTTGGCGCTTGGTGGTGCCGTGGAGGCAATGTCGGCCCAGCGCGCGTCCCGGCGATCGAGATAGGCCTGCGCCGCCTCGTGTGTCTCGAAGCGCCGGAGCTTGAGCGCAGTCTGCGTGTGGCCGATGGCCGACTCCACTGTGCCTTTGCGATCGGGACCGCCGACACGACAGGGCAGCGCGACGACGTCGTAGTAGGCGAGGACATCGCGATAGAGCGGGTTCAGGGCGGGGTCGTAGATGTCGGCGGTGAGGACGCCTTCTCAGAGATTGTCGAGCACGCACGCTGCCGCCCAAGTGACAGAAGCTCTTCCCATGCAGCTCGGCCCAGCGGCAGGTGCTCGAGGTGAAGGTCAACAGCTGGATGCTCTTGCGGCTGTAGCCGAGGGCTAAGACAAACAAGCCGGGTCCGCCGGCACTCCCGCATGGTGGGCTAGCTGTGACGAAGCAAGAGGTTGTTCACCCAGTCCGACCTGGGGAAAGTAGTGGCTGCCACGTCATTACTCACCCGGTCTCGGCTCGGGTCTCGCGGGGTCGGCCGGCCTTCTCCTCCGGAGACTGTATCGCCGGGAATAGAGGTGGAGTTCGTCGCCGGCCGGACGACTGTGATGGATCGATGGGGCGGAATATACAATGATAAATTGTGATGTGCGGCCTGTCGTCTCCGGCCTCAAACTGACCCAGTAGCGTTCTGAGGCTCAAGGTCGATGCTAGATCCTACTAATCCCCCCCGCAACCCTCCGGCGATCGGGAAGAGCTCTACTCGGAGGCAGTGGGGGATGAATAGGGGGCAGCGCGTTGCACTGCTGGTATTTGCCTTCGTTTTTGTTGCCTGCCTCGCGACACTCCTAACTCTCTATTTCATGACCGGAACGGCGGTGGACGCAGGCGTGCTAGATGCCTCGTGGACCGCGCCGACGACAAATGCCGACGGGAGCCCTCTCACAGATCTGGCGTTCTATCGCGTTTACTACGGGACTTCTGCCTCGCCCTGCCCGAGCGGGACCTTCCAGCAGCTAGCGTCCTCGGTCTCAGCCCCCTCGCCCAATCGAACCGTACATTTCCGGCTAACCGGGCTAACCATGGGCCACGGCTACAACGTAGCTGTCGTCGCCGTAAATTCACGCGGTGCGCCGAGCGCTTGCTCGGTCGGAGCGAGCGCTCCGGCCCGTCGCCCCTGATGACGAATATTGCTTCATGGCCACCCAAAACATGTCGCACGCCTCAAAGGCGGGCAGCTACCACGTTCATACCCTGTGCTCCTGCCTTGATCTTCAGAAGCGGCTCCCGCCGCCCGGCCCCACCCCGCTTCGATTCATGGCATGGCGCATCACGGCTTCGACCGCACCCCCAGCACCGCTGGGGGGCGACGTTCTATGCCAACGGGGCTCGACCACTCGCCTCACAACCGCTACGCCATTCGGCTGGACGCGAACACCCCTCGCATGAGTTCAGCCAGTAGTTCCTACCATCCACATACCGAGAGGGCGGAAGGGAGAAAACGGCGATGCCGATCCCCGCACACAATTCCGCCGACGGCGGGCGATCGAAAACCCCCATCGCCGTCGACGATGTCGGCGAAGTATAGCGTGGCGAAAAGGCGGAGAAGAGCGGCAAGAGGTATCTCGAGAGGAGACGGATTCGCTCTGAATTCTCGGACCGTCAATGATCTGCGCGAGCATCCTGCGATATCCCAAATACACCGACTGGCGAAAGCGTCTCGAGACGAAGCCCAACGCTCCGAAACCCGCAGAGCTCAGCGCGTCGCCAACACAACTCCGCATCGCCGATCGTGCATTGTCAATCCGTCAGCCGACGCTGTTCTAAGGCCTCGCCAGCGGAGGAGTCACCGTGATACCTCACGTTCGAGAATGGAAGCCGTGCCGAACTTCGGCGCATTGCTGTACATGCCCTCGTCGAGAATGATGGAGAGCTCTTGCTCGCGAAACGCGAACCACGTCTCGATCGGGTCGCGAGTTGACGCGCAGGAGAGTCACGACACGGCCGGTCCAACCATCGCATTCGATCACATGGAGACGATTCGGTCGGCCTTCGACTTCCGTCGACGTCTCGTCACGACGCTGATCCTGATCTGAATCGGGAATCGCTCCCGACCCGACACCTGCCGGGGCGGCTGGCGGAAGTCTAGCCGAATCTCGTCACCGCCGACCAGGCCGACAGCGAAGACGGCTGCGAACCGATCCACCCCATGGCATCCCTGTTGCGTCGCTCTAGACGAACGTCACCGGGCACCAGTTTGTTCCATCATCTTCAACTCAGGACACCTAATGATAACTGCTTAAGTAATGTCCTGGTAAGGCCGCCGAGTCCGCTATGACGGCTATGCCAATTGTAGTAGTGCAGCCAGCGCTCGAGCGCCGCGGTGCGATGGACCGAGCTGGGGAACGCCGGGCCGTCGGCCCACTCCCGGAGCATTGTGCGAATGAACCGTTCGGCCTTGCCGTTGGTCCGGGGCGTGTACGGACGAGTGCGCCGGTGGGCGAGGCGCAACGCCTGGGCGGCGGCGCGGAATACGCGCGACCGGTAGCCGGTACCGTTATCGGTGAGGACACGTTCGACCCGCACGCCACGCCTGCCAACCAGCACGGCGCGACGCAGGAATGCCGCGATGGTCGGCCCTTTCTCGTCGCTCAGCACCTTGGCATAGACCACGCGCGAGCAGTCGTCGATACAGACGTGCGCGAACTCCCAGCCAATGCCGCGCGCCTGGCCATGGCGTCGCTGGTGATCCGATGGCGACGCGCCCGATGCGGCCGAGTTTCTTGATATCCAGATGCAGCAACTGGCCGGGCCGGGGCCCTTCGTACCGCACCACGGGCGGCCGCGCGGTGAGTGCCTCCAGGCGACCCACGCCGACCTGGCGCAGCGTGCGGGCCACCGTCGCGCGGCTGACCTGCAACCATCTCCGCGATCTGCGCCCCCGTCCAGCCGAGGTGGCGCAGGCGCTGAATCTCGATCAAGAGCGCCGCGGAGATGGCGCGCGGCGAACGCTGCGGCCGACACGAGCGGTCGGCCAGTTCGCCAGCGGCGGCGCGGTCCACCCAATTCCGGGCCGTCCGGTCACAGATGCTAAAAGGCCTTGGCGCCGGCGGCCACGGTCTCGCCGGCGTGAACGCGCTGAGCAATCAGGGCTCGACTCCACGGCGTGGTCCGGGCATTCTTGTGTACGTCCATCCAAGCTCCCTCCGTCGAACACGTGGTCGTTTGGCGACAACCACCTTCGCAGAGGTCCCAGATGGACAATCTGTGGAGACCAAGAGCTAGTCGCAATGTATAGTTGGGGGTGTCCATATCGTGGTGATGGGCCCGAAGGCGTTGGCAGGACTTCGGCGCGAAGGCCTTCGTCGCGGCGAGCGGTGACGATGGCGGCGCGCAGCCACCAACTCGAGGCGATTCGGCACGAGTACCTGCGGTGCTGGCGGCGATGGCTCGAATAAATACTCCTCCTCAAAGTCATCGACGGCAAGCACGACGGCTCCGCTGCATGATGTGTATGCCATGATCGCTCGACGACAACGGTCGGCGCGAATCGTGGCGGTGGTCGTGTTGATGAGCGCGACCGTCATTGGTGTACCAGGTATTCGCGAGCCAATTCTGCGGAGCGCCGGCTGGGCGCTCGTTGTCGACGAACCCATCGGGCCAGTCGACATTATTGTCGTTGCGGCTGACGCCGACGGCGCTGGGGCGCTCGAAGCGGCAGACCTTGTTCGCAACGGTATTGCCACGCGAGTAGCAGTCTTTGCCGATCCTCCCGATTCTATCGACCGCGAGTTCCTCCGCCGTAGGGTTCCCTATGAAGACGCGGCCGCGCGGTTAACCGGCCAACTCAGGGCGCTTGGCGTGACGGACGTCGAGCAGATCCCTAGGGCAAAAGGAACCGAGGCCGAAGGCCAAGTGCTTCCAGGCTGGTGCACTCAGCGCCAGTTCCGTTCAATCGTGGTAGTCAGCGTTTCCGACCACTCGCGGCGTCTACGACGAGTGATTCATCGATTTATGAAGGGCCACCCGACGAGAGTCACGGTTCGACCCGCACGCCACTCGGCATTTGACCCAGACCGATGGTGGGAGACGCGCGATGGCGTTCGCACAGAGATCATCGAGCTCCAGAAGCTCCTCCTCGAAATCATACGTCACCCGATTCCGCAATGATGGGGAATTCAGTATCCGAATTTCGAAGACGCATCAGAGGAGAATTGCTACAGCGACCATGATATGGGAGGTTCGGAAACCGCGAGGAATAAATAGAGAACCCGTGAACCAGAGTCTTTCGACTACTATCGGTGCTCAGAAAGCTTGCGAACTCCACCTATATGCGATGAGCTCGGCTATAACGCGCCCTCCTATTAAAGGCGTCTCGTCGCTGCACTGCCCCGAATCTCCCCGAGGACGTCGAGGATCGCCGCGTGGATCCGGCCGTTGCTCGCGACGAGCGCGGGCGCGTCGAGGCTCAAGGGGCCACCGGTCAGGTTGGTGATGCGACCACCGGCCTCCTCGACGAGGAGACTGCCGGCCGCGACGTCCCACGGGCCCAGCCGGAGCTCCCAGTAGCCGTCGAGCCGCCCGCACGCGAGCCACGCGAGATAGAGGACCGCCGAGCCGAGCCGCCGGACCGCGCGGGCGCGCACGCTGAACGCGGCGTACTCCGTGAGGTTGTTGTCGCCGCCCTCGCGGATGTTGTAGGGAAACCCAGTCGCCAGCAGGCTCTCGTCGAGCGTCGGCGTCGTCGACACGGCGAGCGGTTGATCGTTCGCCGAGGACCCGCGGCCGCGCTCGGCCACGAACATCTCGTCGAGGTTCGGGTCGTAGACCACGCCGAGCTCGACCCGTCCGGCCGACTCCAGCCCGATCGACACGCCGAAGGCGGGAAACCCGTGGGCGTAGTTCGTGGTGCCGTCCAGCGGATCGATGATCCAGCGCCGCCCGGACCGCCCCGTGGACGCGCCGCGCTCCTCGCCGAGGACTGCGTCGTCGGGAAACGCCGCGGCCAGCCGCCCCACGATCAGCTCCTCCACGCGAGCGTCCATCTCGGTCACGAGGTTCGTCGGGCTGCCCTTGTAGGCGATGCGGCGCGATCCGGACAGCTCGCTCTTGAGGAGCCGCCCGGCGGCCCGCGCGGCGTCGATCGCCACGCGTCGTTCGAGCGATGCCATGCTGCCGCGCAATGTATCATACGTGTCGTGCACATCGTGGTGATGGGCTCCGGCGGTGTCGGCGGATATTTCGGCGCGAAGCTCCATCGCGCGGGCGAGCGGGTCACCCTGGTCGCGCGCGGCGCGCACCTCGAGGCGCTCAAGCGCTCGGGCCTCGCGGTGCGCTCCGCCACCGAGGGCGACTCGGTCGTGAAGCCCGGGGTCGTCGAGCGGCTCGAAGGCGTCGAGCGGGCCGACGCCGCCCTCTTCTGCGTGAAGTCGTTCGACACGGACGACGCGGCGGCGCGTCTCTGGTCGGTCCTGGGGGCCGACACCGCCGTGCTCTCGCTGCAGAACGGCGTCGACAACGAGGACCGGATCGATGCCAAGCTCGGCGCCGGGCACGCCATGGGCGGCGTCGCGCAGGTCTTCGCCACGATCGAGTCGCCCGGCGTGATCCGGCACCAGGCCGCCGGCCGCATCATCTTCGGCGAGCTCGACGGTACGATCACCGAGCGCGCCGAGCGGCTGCGTGACGCCTTCGCGCGCGCGCAGGTCCCGGTCGAGCTCACCACGACGGTCCGCCGGGCGCTCTGGGAGAAATATCTCCTGATCTGCGCGGTCGGCGGAACGACCGCCGTGACGCGCGAGACGATCGGCGTGATCCGCGACACACCCGCCACGTGGCGCCTGTTCCGCACGATCGTCGAGGAGGTCGCCGCCGTGGGACGTGCCGCCGGCGTCGACCTCGCGAGCGATGCCGTCGAGCAGATCATGAAGTTCGCCGAGACCATCCCGCCGGGCAACCGGGCCTCGCTCGCTCACGACGTGCTCCAGGGCCGCCGCCTCGAGCTCGAGGCGCTGCACGGCCACGCGGCGCGCCTGGGCGAGCGCCTGGGCGTGCCGACTCCCGCGCTCTTCGCCGTCTACGCGGCCCTCGCCCCGCACGCGG
>JACXTT010000441.1_pt1 | contig 70257 bp, 53 predicted proteins | sample 9270951 | NCBI WGS metagenome assembly JACXTT01 (sample SAMN15532306, study PRJNA645909) | rock metagenome | isolation source: weathered quartz diorite | place: Puerto Rico | collected 2017-06-21 | reverse complement strand
GGTCACGAGAAAGGAGCCTTCACCGGCGCAATGCAACGGCGTGTCGGAAGGTTTGAAGCTGCGAACGGCGGAACTTTGTTCCTTGATGAAATCGGCGAACTACCCATGGAAACCCAGATAGCACTTCTGCGGGTGCTACAGGAAAAGGAATTCGAGCGGGTGGGAAGTAACCACCCGATCTCAGTTGATGTCCGTTTGATAGCAGCGACCAATCGTGATCTGAACGCTGCCGTCGCAACAGGGACCTTCCGCCAGGATCTCTTCTACAGGTTGAACGTCTTCCCCATGGCGGTTCCGCCGCTGCGCGAGCGAGCGGATGATATCCCGGTGCTCGTGGAGTACTTTGTCGGACGCTTCGCCAAAGAGGCCGGGAAGAACATCCGTCATATCGCGAAAGACACTCTGAGGAAGTTACAACGCTACCGTTGGCCAGGAAACATCCGCGAATTGCAGAACGTCGTTGAACGTGCAGTCATCCTAACGGAAACAGATACGTTCGAAGTCGATGAGAGCTGGCTAGGAGAGTCGGCGAACTCAATGTCGCAGGAAGGCCGTTCGGAACCGGAGAGTCGCGAAGTGGAAAGGATCGAAGCTGCCCTCGCCGAATGCAATGGGAGGATTTCTGGCCCCTCAGGAGCCGCAGCGAAACTCGGGATTCCGCGCCAAACGCTCGAATCGAAGATTTTACGACTGGGTATCAATAAATACGCCCAGAAGCGCCCCTTCTCCAAATAGCCTTGGCAATCAAGCTCTCTCAAGGGGATCAATTAAGAGGCCGAGGGTTAGAGTCTGGGATCGCACGACACTGCGGCGTTCGGCTCGTAGTGTTGTAAGCCCGCCAAGCCGCTCGGAGCTTTCAAAATACTAGACTTGCGCGGCGCAATAAATCAGTTCGCTACGAAAAGGGATGCGCAGAATGTCTAAATTCGGTACGTATCGGGCCGTCGCGACCAGAAACTATTCTGCCGCGATAAGTTCCGAACGCCCCGCAACCATCCGAATTGAAAAGTGTGAGGCTGCAAAGACTGAATGGGATGAGACCAAAATACCTGTAGACTGGCCTGCTGCGCTATTTGTGAGGACCGAATTAGTCGCGTCCAAGTGACTTCAAACGAAAGCTCACCCATTAATTTGGAGGGAAGATTTGCAACCACCGTTCCGATCCAAGCAGGAAGTCATCATCAACGCGCCTTTGGAAGCGGTGTGGTCGTTCAGCATGGATCTCACGAAGATCCCAGAGTTCCATCCTCGTGTGGTCAAGGTTGATCTTCTTTCTGGCAAGACCTTCCGCGAACCAGGCGCGTCATATCAATGTCATCTTTCGGGCGGGAAGCACACGTGTATCGAGAAGGACATCGAAATTATCCCGCTGCAAAAGATCGTCACTGTGTTGCCGGAGGACACATTCGGTATCAGCAAGATTCTCAGCGATTACAGAGTGGAAACGACGTTCCAAACGCTTGGCCATCGGTCAACCAAGATGGCAATCAGCCACTATTACTCAACCACAACCCTGAAAGCCAAGCTCCTCAACTTAATCGCAATAGGTAAGATCGCCCGCGAGACCCAGGCAACATTGAATGGTGCCAAAGCTACGATAGAGGCTGCCTGCCGTGCGGATAGGGATTTATCAGACCGGTTCTAGAGACATCAGAATAGACTATCTACTCCCGAAGCAGAGGCTCCCGCTGCGAGGGAGGAGCGTCTGTCTCGTGAGCAAGCGCGTGCTGAGAATACCCGTCCTCGTACGTTCCAGTTTATAGTCAACCCATGCAAGACCACCATTCTTATGGCGTCGAGAGTGCTGCGCGAAGAGGGTCCTCATGGCCAGTCACGGCTATAGGTGTCTTCTTGTTCTTTGGGGCATCCATGGCGCTTCTTGCCGGAACAACGTTGATTTGGCAGGGCACATTTCTCGATCACGTTTGGGTCTTAAATGCGCCTGCCTACAGACAACTCGCACCTTTTGGGAAAACGGTTGGCGTGCCTTTCCTATTGCTTAGCGCGGCTCTGGCCGTTGCCGGTGTGGGTTGGTTTGGACGCCGGCTCTGGGGATGGCGGCTCGCCGTGGTCATCATAGCAACGCAAGTTTTGGGAGATTTGATCAGTATTTTCATGGGGCATTTCGTTAGGGGCGCGGTAGGGGTCACAGTCGCTTCTGCGCTGCTGCTTTATCTCTTGCGACCAGTAGTGAAGAGCGCTTTTATAGCGCGTCGAGCGATCGGGTGATGACGGCGAATTGGTCTGTGGAGTTCCTTATATGGCTGCTGGTCGCCGCGTCCGTGATTGCGGTGATAGCAAAGCGCATTGGAATCCCATATACGGTTGCCCTCGTCCTCGGCGGACTGCTGCTCAGCATTGCTCCCCTGCCTGCTCTGGCACCGCTGCACAAAGGGAACAGGCCGGACTGGCTAACGCCGGATGTGATCCTCACGCTCTTTCTCCCGGCGCTGCTGTTCGAGGGCAGTCTCAAGATCGAGTTGCGAAATATCAGGACAAACCTTGTGCCGCTGCTGGTGCTGGCAAACTTCGGCGTGTTGATCGCGACACTCGTTACGGGACTCGTCATCTACTACGCCGTTGGGATGTCGCTAGTTGTGGCGCTGCTTTTCGGATCGATGGTGTCCGCGACCGATCCTATCTCCGTACTATCCATCTTCAAAGAGGTAGAAGTTGACGAACGGCTCTCGGTTCTTGTGGAAGGCGAGAGTCTGTTGAACGACGGCACCGCGGTTTCTTTGTTCCAAATTCTTCTCGCTAGTGCAATTGGGGGAAGAGTGGGTTTCGTCTGGGGTGGTGGACAGTTCGTGCTGAGCGTGGTGGGCGGTGCGCTACTGGGACTTGCCCTTGGATATTTTGTCAGCAAACTGACGAAAAGAATCGACGATGCACAGGTTGAGATTACATTCACGACCATCCTTGCCTACGGCACCTTTCTACTTGCCCGTCACTTGCATCTGTCCGGAGTCATCGCCACTGTCGCTGCCGGGCTGGTGATTGGGAATGTTGCTGTGAAAACAGGCATGAGCGCACGAACGCTGACGGCACTCCGATCTTTCTGGGAATACGCCTCCTTTATCATTAACTCGCTGGTGTTCTTGCTGATCGGATTGGAAGTACGCCTAGGAACCGTGCTCCGCGCATGGAAGCCAATTCTGATCGCCATTGCAGCGATCTTCCTCGGTCGCATTCTTTCGGTCTACACGCTTGTACCATTCAGTAATCTGTTCTCGAAGCGAATCCCTTTCGTGTGGCAACATGTGCTGGTTTGGGGTGGATTGCGAGGAGCATTGTCGCTCGCCCTGGCGTTGAGTCTCGATAGCACGTTTCCTTATCGAGACCAGATTCTCAACTTAACATTTGGTGTGGTGGTTTTTTCCATCTTGGTCCAGGGACTATCCATCAAGCCCTTGCTCAGGATGCTGCGGCTCGCGCCGGGGAGCGCTTCGTGAGCAAAGACATTACGTCGCGTCGGCATTTTCTCAGTGTGGCAGGAACGGCTGCAGGAGCTGCGATGTTCGGTTCGGGGATCGCGCTCGACTCGGCGGCGCTCGTGCCGGAATGCGCCGCACGGGTTTCGTCACAGTCGGCAACAAGCCCCGCGGACTATACCCTGCGCATCGGCGCGAGTCCGGTCGAGATCGCGCCGAAACGCATCCTCTCGACGATCACCTACAACGGGCAGTTCCCCGGACCCTTGTTGCGGTTCAAAGAAGGGCAGCAAGTTATCGTTGACGTTCACAATGACACGGACACTCCGGACCAACTGCACTGGCACGGACAGTTTGTTTCGCCGGACGTGGATGGCGCGGCAGAAGAAGGGACGCCCTTCATTCCTGCCCACGGAAAGCGCCGCATCGTGTTCACTCCGCGTCCCGCCGGTCTTCGTTTCTATCACACACACAATCGGGCGGGTGCCGACCTTTATGCCGGACAGTACAGCGGTCAGGTTGGACCGGTTTACATTGAGCCCAAGCACGAGCCGGGAAGCCACGACCGGGAAGTCTTTCTCGTCCTCAAAGAATTCGAGCCGTCTTTCAGTCAGGGCGGCGATATGGCGCAGGATTTTCTGGCGCCCTCCACAAAAATGAAAGAACTCGAAACGGCAGGCGAATCTTCGATGAAGGCATCGCTCGCCAAGGGGTTGCCACACGGGTACGAAGTCGGCTATCGCTGTTTCACAATCAATGGTCGGATGCTGGGACATGGCGAGCCGGTGCGAGTGAAGCGTGGCGAGCGCGTTCTCTTTCACGTGTTGAATGGCAGTGCAACAGAGATTCGCAGCCTGGCGTTGCCGGGACATACGTTCAAAGTTGTGGCACTGGACGGAAATTCCGTTCCGACTCCGGCGGAAGTGCCGGTGCTGTGGCTCGGAACTGCAGAGCGGATTTCGGCGATTGTGGAGATGAATCATCCGGGCACGTGGGTGATGGGCGACCTGGCCGATGATGACCGTGGCCATGGTATGGGAATTGTCGTCGAGTACGCTGGCCATAAAGGAAAGCCACTGTGGGTGCCGCCTAAGCCGTTCCATTGGAACTATACCCGCTTCGCAAAAGTTGGCACGGCTGTTCCACCTCCGGACGAGACGATTGAGATGACATTTGCGAAAGAGAATGCCGCTGAAGAGGGATTCAATCGTTGGACAATCAATGGGGCCGCGTATCCGATGACTGAGGGAATCGTGCCGTCGACCGTTCATTTGAAAGAGGGAAACCGCTACCGCTTGCGGATGCGCAACGCGAGCGACGACATTCATCCCATCCATCTGCACCGCCATAGCTTCGAACTAACCAAGATTGCGGGACTACAGACGGCTGGAGTGATGAAGGACATAGTCATGGTGGGCGGCTATCAGGAAGTCGAAGTGGATTTCACCGCCGACAATCCCGGCCTGACCCTATTTCACTGTCACCAGCAGCTACATATGGATTTTGGCTTCATGGTCTTGTTCGATTACGTCTGAACCGAACTCGGTTGAGTTCGCACCTGCACCCTTGCCGCTCGTGAGGAGAGAATTCGATGGCCCTAAGTAACGACGTAACCTGGGCGAACCGCGCAGCGAAGGCGCTCTGGCTCATCCGTCTTTTGGTAGGTTGGGTATTCGTGTCTGAAGGTATCCAGAAATTTCTGTTCCCGGATTCCTTAGGTGTTGGACGCTTTGTGAAAATCGGCATTCCGTGGCCTCAAGTCATGGCGCCATTCGTGGGAGTAGTCGAGATTGTCTGCGGGACTTTGCTGCTGATCGGTCTTCTCACACGTCTGGCAACGGTGCCGCTTCTCATCGACATTTGTGTTGCCTTGTATTCGACGAAGATCGTCACATTTGCGAAGAACGGTTTTTGGGGAACACTGCACGAAGCTCGCACCGACATGTGCATGGTGTTCGGTCTCGTGTTCCTCCTCGTCGTGGGTGGCGGATCACTCGCTCTCGATAACTTCTTGCGCTCGCGGCGGAAGAAAGCATGACGGAGGTGCTCGAAACATCCGTCGAAAAGAGGCCGCGCTCGTCCGCACAAACGATCTTCCTGAGTTTTCTGCGTCTTGGTTGCACTTCGTTCGGCGGACCAATCGCACATCTCGGATATTTCCGAAATGAGTTCGTCATCCGGCGCAAGTGGCTTGATGAGGCGACCTTCGCCGATATTGTCGGGCTTTGCCAATTCCTTCCGGGTCCGGCAAGCAGTCAAGTCGGTTTCACCATCGGACTCCTTGAGGGGGGCCCATTGGGCGCGTTCGCGGCGTGGATCGCCTTCACATTGCCTTCAGCGCTTCTGATGTTCGCGTTTGCTTACGGACACAATCTCTTTGCGGGGCGTGTGGGTTCTGGAATCCTGCACGGATTGGAGCTCGTTGCCGTAGCCGTCATCGCGCAAGCGGTTTGGGGAATGATGCAAACGCTCGCGCCAGATCGGACGAGGGCCACGATTGCTGTGGTTGCCGCGGGAGTTGTGTCGTTATCTTCGCGCGCATCGAGCCAACTCGCTGCCATCGCTCTTGGTGCAATTCTCGGAATCCTCGTTTGCCGCGAGAGTAGCGCTCCAACTCGTCAAGTTCTCCGCATCTCCATTCCTCGCTTTGCTGCTCTCGGATCCCTTGGGATATTTGTCGTTCTGTTGATGGCTCCTGCCATTCTTGTGACGGCTACACGGAGTCAGGGCGTTGCCTTGTTTCAAGCTTTCTATCGGAGCGGCGCGCTCGTCTTCGGTGGCGGGCACGTCGTTTTGCCGTTACTCCGAGCGGCCACAGTCAGCACCGGATGGATCGACGACAATAGTTTTCTCGCGGGCTATGGTGCGGCGCAGGCTGTCCCCGGACCGCTCTTCACGTTCGCCGCTTATTTGGGTGCGGCCGTGAAGCCCGAGCCACACGGTGCCGCCGGAGCAACCATTGCTTTGCTGGCTCTATTTCTGCCTGGTCTGCTGCTCGTGATCAGCGTCTTGCCGTTTTGGAATCAACTTCGTTCGAACGTGAGGGCACGTGCACTTTTCGCGGGCGTCAACGCAAGTGTGGTCGGAATTCTGTTGGCCGCTTTGTATCAACCTGTCTGGACTAGCAGCGTCCACAAACCAGTCGACTTCACAGTCGTATTGGCGGCGTTTCTCGCGCTGGTCGTCTGGAAAGCACCACCTTGGACTGTGGTGTGTGCCGTCGCCGCGATTGGAGGCATTGCAGGCTTCCTACCTTGAATGGACACAGCCTGAATTGGTTTAGGCGTAGCAGGAAAGCACATGTGCCAGCGGTGCCTCGCCTACTTAGCAACATTGTAGCGACAGTCATCGAATCCGGGAAAGCCAGAACCAGCCAAACAACAGCGTTAGAAGCGTGACGGGCAGACCGATTCGAAAGTAGTCGAAGAAGCCGATTGCTACATCTTTGCGAGCCCGTTCCACGACGATGATGTTGGCGACGGAACCCGTGATGGTCAGGTTCCCGGCAAGGGTGCTGGCCATTGCCAGTGTGAGCCAAGCCGTATTGGGGTTAGCAAATCGAGCCACCAGAGATTTCAACAGCATTACGGCGGGCACGTTGCTCACTAAGTTCGACAATATTGCTGTTACCCATGTGAAGACGCCTAGATGCTGCAGATTGAAACGCTCTCCGAAACCTAGCAAGCGCTCCGTCAAGCCTGCATTCTCTGCGCCCCCCACGATCAGAAAGAGTCCGACGAAAAAAACGAGAAGGCCCCAGTCCACTTCTTCGTATACCAGGTGCGGGTCGCGCGTACGTGTGATCAACATGATGGCCGCTCCCACGGAGGCGACTAGAGGCGGTGGAAAACCGGCGAGAAATCCGACCAGAACTAGAACGGTTACCAGACCAGCCTTGACCAGGGCCGCGCGGTCAATCGGCACCCCATCGACAAGAGCTTCGGTTCGGACATCGTGGATACGTCCACGGAAGTAGAGCCACCAGAGTACGAGCCAATTGAGGAACAAACCCACGAGCGCAACAGGACCCAAGTGCAGCAGGAAATCCCGATACCCAATGCCGGAAAAAGACCCGATCAAGATGTTCTGCGGGTTTCCCGTGATGGTTGCGGTGCTTCCGATGTTTGACGCCGTTGCCACCGCTAAGAGATAGGGTATTGGTTTGACCCCCATTCGGTGGGTGGCTTTCAACACGAAAGGAACCATGACAATACAAATGATGTCGTTGACGAAGAACGCGGAAAGCAATCCGCTCAGGAAGATCACCGTGGGGAGCAGGTGGTGGGGCTTGAGTCGGGTCACGACCAGCCCCGTGATCCAATCGAAGAAGCCCGCCAAGTGCAGGCAGGCGACAACAAGCATCATCGAGAAGAGCAGTACGATTGTGCCGAAGTGGATGAACTGCAGAGCATCGTGTGCGCGCACGGCGCCGAACGTGAACATCAAGACCGCACCGATGATGGCCGCACCAGGGCGATCAATCTTCATTCCTGGAAACTTTCCCAGCGCGAAAACCACGTAGCTCGCAATGAAAACGGAATAAGTAGCTATGGTGGCGAGGTCGGACATCGTGGCTCCACGGAGATGAGTCGGACATCATAGCTTCCGCCATCGAGCCGGGCAATCAATCGGGCCAGTCCAGCCCCGCCTGAGGTTTGCAATCATCGCGGCAATGCTCTGGCCTGATCTCGTTGCCGCAGTCCTCGACTTGGATTGCGGAACACTGAACGATAATTTGACGGAAGCAACGGAACTCGACCCGCGACCTCCTGCGTGACAGGCAGGCGCTCTAATCAACTGAACTACTCCCCCAAAACTGACTAAAAATGACTTCCCGCTCCTTCCACAAGCTTGCAGCGTCTTGCACTACCTTGCACGTCCTTCGACATGACAAGCCAGCAATCTCGACAATGCCTAGCCGACTTTGGATGTTTCATGCGGGTCGCGCATCAGAACGCCCCGGATTACGGGATCTATGGCCTACTCGACTTTTGGCAAATTTTTGGCAAAACGGTTTTTTGATGACAAGTCCTCTGGAAGGGGAAAGTGAGAATCGCCGCGTATATATTGGTGATTTGAATGGTGGGCCTGGGTGGACTTGAACCACCGACCTCGCCCTTATCAGGGGCGCGCTCTAGCCACCTGAGCTACAGGCCCAAATGAGGAACGACGTAGAAATTCTAGCATGGCCGGACGGGCCGCGCACAACTGCTGCGCTTTCAGAATTTCCCAGAACTTGGACACCGAGTCCTACTGGACAAAGCCTACCGTTGGCGTGGGCTCGGTACCCGCAGGAGCCTCCTTAATCGGCCCGAACTGGGCTTCGTAACGCGCGATATTCTCTCCCAGGGCGCGCCAGATGCGTTTCGCGTGTCCCGGATTTACGATCACGCTGTTTAGGAGCTTGCCCTGGGCTCCATTGGGGAAAATGTAGATGAAATTCAGGGTGAACTCTTCCAGGTTATGGTGAATCATCACCAGATTGCTGTACTGCCCCTGGAGTTCCTTCTCGTCCGCTTTGATCTGTACCTGGCCTTGCACCGGTCGCTGTTCGTCCATTGTGTGGGTCTCCCGGAAATGCTGCTCGAACTTACCACAGGCTGGGTTTCCGCGCCTGCGAGAGGAGGATTGCTGCTTGTCACGGCACGCAGAAGGAAAGAGCTATTGACAGAGAACGGCATTAAGTGTAGTTTACAACAGAGATTTAACGCAGTTAACAACGGAAACCTGACCGCGGGCCACCAACACCAGGCATGGCGCAAACACTTCCTCCCCAACTCGAGACCGAACCGGCTATCGTAGAGGCGCCCGCGCCGCGCACTTTTACTTCGGCGCCGTGGCGCCGCGAGGTCGCGCTACCCTCGCTTCCCGAGGCACACCGTAGCATCCCCATCTCCCACGGAGCATCCTGGCTGCGCAAGATGCTGGCGTTTGCCGGACCCGGCTACCTTGTCGCGGTCGGGTACATGGATCCCGGGAACTGGGCCACGGACATCGCGGGCGGTTCGAAGTTCGGCTATACGCTGCTGAGCGTCGTGCTCATCAGCAGCCTGATGGCGATGTTTCTGCAAGCGCTCTCGGCCAAGCTGGGCATTGCCACGGGCCGCGACCTGGCGCAGGCCTGCCGGGATCACTATTCCCCCCGCACCGCGTTCGCGCTTTGGATCGTTTGCGAAACCGCCATCGCCGCCTGCGACCTCGCCGAGGTTCTCGGCTCCGCCGTCGCGTTAAAGCTGCTCTTTGGCCTGCCGCTGCTCGCGGGCGTGCTCATTACGGGTCTCGATGTGCTGATCGTCCTCGCGCTGCAAGGCCGCGGATTCCGGCTCGTCGAAGCGTTTGTGATTACTCTGATCGCCTCGATCGCCGCGTGCTTTGCATATGAAATCTTTTTCGCGCGGCCGCTGTGGCTGGAAGCCGCCTGGGGTTTCCTGCCGAAGGCGGAAATTCTGCGTAACCGCGAAATCCTGTACATCGCGATTGGGATCCTTGGCGCCACGGTGATGCCGCACAATCTCTACCTGCATTCGAGCATCGTGCAGACGCGTGCGTTCGGGAACTCGACGCGCGACCGTCGCGAAGCGTTACGCTACGCTGTCCTTGACTCGACGCTGGCGCTCTGCTTCGCACTTTTCGTCAACGCCGCGATTTTGGTTCTCGGCGCGGCGGCGTTTCACACTCGCGGCCTTTCGAATGTTGCCGAAATTGCCGACGCCTATAAACTCCTAAGCCCCGTTCTCGGCGTGAGCCTAGCGAGCACGGTATTTGCCTGCGCGCTCTTGGCCTCGGGGCAGAACTCTACGCTGACCGGCACGCTCGCGGGCCAAATTGTCATGGAAGGCTTTCTCGAAATTCGCCTCAAGCCCTGGCTGCGGCGCTTGATCACCCGAGCGATCGCGATCACTCCGGCGGCGATTGTCATCGGTTTCGCGGGGGAAGGGAAAGTCACCGCGCTCATTGTTTTGAGCCAGGTGATTCTCAGTTTTCAACTGCCGTTTGCCATTATTCCGCTGGTGCAGTTCACGGGCGACCGGGCCAAGATGGGCGAGTTCGTGAATTCCCGCCTGACTTCAGTGATTGCGTGGATTGTCGCCACCGGCGTCCTGTTCTTCAACGCGGAGCTCCTCTGGCTCATCTACCGCGGCGCGTGAGGGCTTTGTCACTTTCTTCCGCGATAGCAGAGATTGTGCGAGAATTTCAACGTCCTCATGACCACCTCGCCGAAGGGCAACCTCGTTCTACGCAAATCTTTGTTGGTATTTTTCTTTGTCCTGATCGCGCTGTCCATTGTGTTTGCCGTGTGGCAGAACAGGGAATGGGTGGTTCCCGAGGAAGCCAAGAAGTTGAAGAACCCCCTGACGCCGACGGATGCCGCGCTCGCATTGGGGCGCGCGGTTTATTTCGATAAGTGCGCGGACTGTCATGGCGAACAGGGCAGAGGCGACGGCCCGCAAGCGCGGATGTACGATCCCGTACCCGGCAACCTGACGGATGTCCAGCACATCAGCACGCGCACGGACGGCGAACTCTTTTACCAGATCAGCGAAGGGCACCGGCCGATGCCGGCGTTCAAGAAACGTCTAAGCGAAGAGCAGCGCTGGCAGCTCGTGCTGTTTGTGCGGTCCCTGGCGCGCTAGATTGCGGAATCGGGTGTTTCGGGCCCGTTTTTTTGGAACGCAGATATAATTGCACATGTGGAAATAGATGGACCATCGTCTCGCAATTGTCTTGCTTGCCGGACTCGTGGTGGGGGCTGGAGCTCCCCTGGCAACGGCATGGGTGCGCCTGCTTCCCGAGGACGCCGCGCCATTTGCCGGCTCGGCAAAGGCAACGGGGAGCGCGGAGGAAAGTATTGAAGCCGGTGAGAAACGAAAGAAGCAAGGCGATCGCATTGCTTTAGGCCTGCTTGTTTTCATGACAATCAGTTACGTCTTGCAGTTTCCGGGCGTGCCGCGCGACGCGGTGCTTCACTGGTTGGCCAACCGTTTCGACACAACGTCCGCGGACTTGATTACGCGTGGCGCCAGCGCATTTTTTGCGTTCGTGCCGGGCCTGGCAGCCTGCTATTCGCTGCTGCGGGCCAATTTCGCGCGCATACCGCTCGTCGCGGCCGGTATTCTGGTTTTGCTTCTCTGGTTGTTCGGGCCGCTGCTACAGGCAGCGCTGGTTACATCGTAAGGCTCTACGAATTTCGTGACGGCTTAGTTCCAAATGCCGTGAATCTGTAAGGTATCTATGCGCTTGCCGCCTTCACCTGCTGCAATGCTGCGGCCACTTCCTTGATATCCGGCACCACGGGGATGTCGTAGTTCTTGAACCACGCGACCTTGCCAGCTTTATTCACGATCGCGATGGAGCGGCCGGTGATGCCTTTGTCCGCCAGATAGACGCCGTATTTCTCGCTCATGGCGCCGCGGGGATGAAAATCGGCCAACAAGGAATATTTAATCCCCATTTTTTCCGCGTAGGCTCTGTGCGACCAGACGCTATCCACGCTGACGCCCAGGACTTCGGCGTCGAGCGAATCGAACGACTTCATGTCGTTCACAAAACAAGCGTGCTCATTGGTGCAGGTAGGGCTCCAATCGAGCGGATACCATACCAGCACGACATTTTTCTTTCCAACAAAATCAGATAGCTTCACTTCTTTCTTGTCCTGGTTCAGCAGCGTAAAGTCCGGCGCTGCTTGCCCCACGGCGATGCTCATTGTGCTTCCTCCTATACCTTGCGATTCGTGTATCCTTCTCTGCTGGCAGCATCTTATCAAATCGAGCGCGCGATGAGGATGCTCCCGCCGCACGCAGCGGGGGAAGTCCGCGGAGGTAGTCAAATCGTGGGAGGTCTCCGGGCTGCGGATTTATTTTTTGCCAATTTCTTTGGCTCTTTACTTCCAAGCTTCCTTGCTTCAGACTCAACACCGGGAGCCCATCATGAGCGCAGAAGCCGCTCGCCGCGCATCGTCTGACGCTTCGCGGCCACCCAATCCCATGATGCCCCTGCGGGAATTAGTCGACCGCTATTGCTCGCTGGCCGGAGAATTCGGCAAGCCCGTGCCGCTAGCGGCGTTTCAGCTCGACCCCGCCGAGACTGAGCGCCTGTTCTCCAGTTACGACGAGGACTACCACATCAGCCGCTTCTTTCACTTCACCCAGGCTGGCGGAACGCGTTTCTCGATCAATGGCATTCCCGTGACGCACGTTTCCCTCGACGCTGAAATCGAATCGATCCTTTGAATTTTTGCTTGATTGAAAATAAAGTTGGGCGGGAGGCAGCGCTTACACCGCCTCTCGCCCAGGAAGTAAAACGTTCGAGTTAGAACGACACGCGCAATCCGAGCTGAATCCAACGGCTGCCAAATGTTCGGTTGGCAGGAATCAACTGGGTATTGATTACGCCAAAGTTGGCCGGCTGGTTGATGTTCAGCGACGGGTCAAAGAAGTTGACATGGTTGAAAATGTTAAAGAAATCGGCCGAGGCCTCGATCTTGTAGCGCTCGTGCAGAGAAAGTACTTTTCCAAGTCTTGAGTCCAAATTCCAGAGGCCAAGACCGCGGAGCGGATGGCCAGTACCGTCCCGGCCGTCGCTGCTGAGCAAGGGAGTCCGGAATTTCGTAACAGCGGCTCCTGGATTGGAAAAGAGATTAATGTTTCCGGCTGTGCCGAAGCCATTGGAACCTGTCACGCCGAAGTGCGCGCCGCCACCAATACTCGTCGGATCAACGAGGGGAATCAGATTTACACTGGTCGCGAAGGCGCCGCCCCCAAAATCCCCGCCGATGACCGTGAGTGGCGCACCGCTGTTAGCACGGAATACTCCCGAAACATACCAGCCGTCGATGATCTTGTTGAGGACATGATTCCCCAGGCTGAACTTGTGGCCTTGGCCTGCAGGCAAATCGTAGTTGAAGATGGCGTTGAAAACATGGGTCCGGTCAAAGAGCGAGGGCCCATATTGGAGACTGCGATTGAAGCTGGTGGCGTAAGTGCCGGCATTGTTCTGCACCGTTCCCACTTGGTCCAGCGATTTTGAGAATGTATAGTTCATGTCGAACTGAAGTCCATGTGTCGGCCGCTTGCGTAGTGTGATTGTGGCCGCATGGTAGTTCGAAATGTCCCGGTGGGTTCTCATGAAGAGAGCCAGGAGCACCTGAAGATTGTCATAGGGAAGGAGCCCCAACGCGGATCGGTCGAAGCCGATTTGCGTAAAGAGGGAGGAAACGAAGCGACTCTGGAAGTCGCCGCTCGCCTGACTGACAAGACAGGCCGTCGAGGAAATATTTGTTCCTCCGGTCCCACAGCCGATTCCCAATCCCGGCAACTGGTTCTCAAACCAAGGTTGCGCCGTCACGGTTTGGTTCGCTGCAACCTGCCCAGCAACCGTATCAAACGCCTGGGCGAATGTCTGGCCGGACGATTTGTCCATCAGCATGTAGGGGGAGGAGTCGAAATCCACACTGTTGGGGAGGTCACGTCCGAGCCGGCCGATATACCCAAGTTCCATGAGCATATTGCCCGGCAGTTCTCGTTGAATTGTGAAGTCGAAGCTGTAGCTCCGGCCAACTTTAAAGTTTGGGTCGACTGCGAAGGAGAGAAGCTCTCCGAACGGAGCAGCCGGCACGACCGGCGAAGTAGCGGCCGGGAACGCGGGCGTAGGAATTGTGCCGTCGACACCTACGCGGAAAGCAGATGCGCCAAGATTGTCTGCCCCGGCAGCAGCATTGCACCCGGTTCCCGGCGAACCAGAGGCTACGCAGCTGGGCGACTTCGTCACCAGAGTTTGTGCAAATCCCACGCCAAGTTGGGGGATTTCCACGCTCTGCACGTTGTTGATCCGGTCATAGAAAACGCCGAAGCCCGCACGGACCACGGTTTTGCCGCTTCCAAAGAGGCGGCCGAGTAAGCCGTTCCTGTAAGAGGGACTCCAAGCCGCTGAAGCTCGAGGCGCGATGTCCCCGTAGTCGACGTTGAACACGTCGCTCTTGCCGGACTGCCCGATAGGTAGATATCCAATGGTTGGATTGAAGGCGTTGCCGTTCAGGGCCGCCTGAAGCTTAGCGTTGATGTAGCCATCGGCCGTCAGGATCTGATTATTGTTCGTGGTGTCCACCATGAAGGTCTGCTTGCCATTCTTCTCATGAGGAGGCGTTTGCCAGCCGTAAGCCAGTCCGTAGGTAATCGTCAGCGAAGGCTTAATTCGCCAGGTGTCCTGGCCATAAAAGTCATACGAGCGTGAAGTGGTATCTGCGATTAGCGAGGTCCCGAAAGGCTGTGGCTGCAGTTGTCCATCGCGAACTGCCAAAACGGAGACGTTGTCGACGAGGCCCAGTGTGGCCGCGTACAAACGGTCCCACCTTACGACGTCCGCCGACTGCAGGCAGAAGGTTTTCACTGTCGCGCTGCACGTAGGAGGCCGGTTGGTGCCGGGCAGGCTTTGCGCACCGCCTACGTCGGCGTCCAAGGAAGTCACCAACGATGCCAATGAGCTGATGACCTTGTCGTTTCGCTCTGCGACGATGGGCAGCCAGCGAATGTCCAAGCCGCTGACGATCGTGTGTTTCCCCTTGACCACCGTAGCACCGTCGACTAATTGCTTGCTTCTCTCAAAGTTGGCTTGGCTACGGGCGCGTTGTGTGTCTACATCAATGGGCACATCGATTAAACCGGTCGCGGCGAGACCCGGCCCGAGTGCAACAAATCCCGCGGGAGTGTCCGTTCCTGCGAGCCCCAGAAGGGCGGCTGAAGTGCTTGGAGAAATTGAAGGAATCGTATTGCGGCTACGCAGCCATCCAAAGCGAAAAGAGTTGGTTATGTTGTTGGTGGCCAGATAGTCGAGGGCTCCTATAACTCCGTCTCCCCGCAAATCGTTGTGCCCAGTGAGGGCGGACTTGCCTCCGAGTGTGTCAATCTGCGGGTTGGCATTAAAGGCGAGAGCCCGTGAGTAAAGATATTTCCCGAAGAAGTGCATGCGGTCGCTAAAGTTGTGATCCAGCCGGAAGGTTATGAAGTCGTTTTTCTGCGGTGCGGCCGCCGAGGCCCTGAATCCGGTGACGTTGGTGTTGTCGGCTCCATTCACACTGGTAGAATTTCCATCCGGGTTCAGCTTGTAAAGCGCCTGGATCGTCGGGCTAATGCCGATCCCACGCGGATCACAAGGCAGATTCAGAGGATTCCCATTGTTGTCCGAACCGCAGTGCGAGTCCGTGGCCAGGTTGTACTGCCTGAGCGTACCCGTGGCATCCGCAAAGGACAGAATGCCATTGCGCAAACTATCGGTCGGAACGAGGTGGGAAACTTCCGCGGATGCCGGGAATCGCCTCTTCTCGTAGTTGGCAAAGAAAAACGTCTTGTTCCGGAAGACAGGCCCGCCGATGGTAACACCTTCGCGATTATCCTTGAACGGGCTTTTCTTGATGCCTGCGGCATTCAAAGTCCATGAGTTGGCGTTGTACCCGTCGCTCTGGTGAAACCAGTAACCATCTCCGTGAAAGGAGTTGCCGCCGCTTTTGCTTATTAAGGCAACCTGCCCTCCCGAAGAACGCCCAAACGTCGCATTGGAGTTGGTGACGTCGACTTTGAATTCATCCAGGCTCTCGACCCCTGTGGGGACGAAATTTACTGCCGTCGCGCCGCCTCCAAATCCGTTATCAGTGATGTCGATACCATCCAGTGAAATGGAATTCTGGTCGCTGCGGGCGCCGGCGACCGTACCGCCGTTATTCCCGAAGTTACCATTGGCTGGCGTATCGTAGGGCGTCGTGCCCGGCTGCAGCGTCAAAAGTTCTGACGCATCCCGTCGCAAAGTCGGCAAATGTGCAAGCGTCTTGCCACCCACTACGTCGCCCACGGCAGCATCCGTCGTTTGCAATTCAGCGCTGGCTTCGGTCGTTACAGTAACCGACTCCGAGACCTGACCGATTTCCAGCTTGATGTCCACGGTGTAGCTTTTCGCTACTTGCACGGTCAGGAATTGGACGTGCGCTGCACGAAATCCTTCTTTCTTAACCGTGATTTGATATTCCCCCGGCACAACATTAGGGAATGTGAATTGCCCCGCGGCATTGGTCACTTGGGTCGCCTGGTTATTTGTCGCCTTGTTCTGCAGAATGACCGTAGCTTGGGGAACTACAGCGCCGTCCGGGTCGCTCACTGCACCCACGACTGTGCCGGTCGATACCGTTTGTGCATTCGTGCTGGCGGCACAACTTATGATCAAAAAAATGAAGAACGCTCTAGCAATCCAAAGAGATAACTTAGTCTGTCTCACCTGCTCACCTCGCAATACGTATTTTGAAAACGACGCGTAAGAATTGCAGGAAGCAAATCCTAGCCGGACCCTTGCCTGCTCCTTGAAATTTTCTCCGGATCTAACCGAGGACCGATACGACACGAAGAGCTACACAGCCCGGGTGGGAAGTAGCAACTAGGATTCCATATGTCAGAGCTCATTCATTCGAGTGGCGACGTCTTTTGTTTCAACTACTTACACAAAAAGACCATCGCCTTTCAGAGTGGCTAAATCCCCATCAATCTATAGATGCGGATACCTTATGTGGCCCCATCCACATACCAGTAGGGAATTTAGATAAAGAATAACGAAGACTTGGTGGTTGGGATTTGCGCAGGAACCGGTTATGCGGAGACAGCCGTCTCGAGCCTGTGCGCGAGGCGGCGATGTTCGTCGCGTAGTTCTTGCGGCAAGCGGTCGCCAAATTTTGCGAAGAACTGCTGTGTGTCCTCGAGTTCCGCGTACCAATCTTCGGGATCCACTTCCAAGAGATTGCCGAGCGCTTCCGCGGAAATGTGCAAGCCATCGAGGGTCAAGCCGTTACGAGCGGGGACATAGCCGATGCGCGTTTCCTGGGCCTCCCCATGTCCTTCGACGCGTTCGAGGATCCACTTTAGCACCCGGACATTCTCACCGTACCCGGGCCACAGAAATTTTCCGTCGGCCCCACGACGGAACCAATTCACATGGAATATTTTCGGAGGATGGGGGATGCGCTTACCCATCTCAAGCCAGTGCTGGAAATAATCGGCCATGTTGTACCCGCAGAAGGGGAGCATGGCCATGGGATCGCGACGCGTGACACCAACGTCGCCGGTCGCAGCGGCGGTCGTTTCCGAGGCCATGGTGGCGCCAAGAAAAACTCCGTGCTTCCAATCGAAGGATTCGTAGACCAGCGGTGCGACGCGGGTGCGCCGGCCGCCAAATATGAAAGCCGAGATAGGCACGCCTTCCGGCGCTTCCCATTTGGGCGAAATGCTTGGGGCTTGTTTTGCGGGCACGGTGTAGCGTGCATTAGGATGCGCCGCAGGGCCCTTCGAGGAGTCCCAGCGTTCACCTTTCCAGTTGATCATTTCCGGCGGAGGCGCGTCATTGAAACCTTCCCACCAAGGCTGCCGATCAGCAGTCAGCGCGACATTCGTGAAGAGTGTGTTGCGCGTAAGCGCACTCATCACATTGGGATTTGTCTTTAATCCGGTCCCCGGCGCTACGCCGAAGAACCCGGCCTCGGGATTTATGGCATGAAGATAGCCGTCCTCGCCGATTTTCATCCAGGAAATGTCGTCACCTACGGTCCAGACACGGTAGCCCTGGTTTTCGAGGGCCGATACCATCATCGCCAAGTTGGTTTTACCGCAAGAACTGGGGAATGCCGCCGCCATGTAAGTGACTTTGCCACCTGGCGACTCCAGCCCGAGAATTAGCATGTGTTCGGCCATCCAGCCTTGTTCCCGCGCCATTACGCTGGCGATGCGCAACGCGAAACATTTCTTTCCGAGCAGCGCATTGCCCCCGTATCCCGAACCAACGCTCCAAATTAGCTTTTCCTGCGGAAAGTGCACGATATAGCGCCGCAGCGGATCGAGATCACCAAGCGAGTGTAATCCCGGAACGAATTCAGAAGAAGAACCCAGCCGGTCCATCGCGATTTTGCCCATCCGCGACATGATCCGCATGCTAGCGGCAACATAGGGGCTGTCTGTGATCTCGACGCCTACCTGGCTGATCGGTGAGCTCGCCGGCCCCATGATGTAGGGGATGACGTACATCGTGCGACCCCGCATGCCGCCGTCCAGCAGCGCTCCCACTTTGTGTTTCGCGCCTTCCGGGTCCATCCAATTGTTGGTGGGACCTGCATCTTCCTTTTTAGGCGAGCATATAAAGGTAAGGTGTTCGGTGCGGGCGACGTCGTTGGGGCTGCTGCGGTGGAGGTAGCAGTTCGGATACGTTTTTTCGTTGAGGGTCAGGGAATCGCCGTTCCGGAGCATTTCGGCAATGATGCTCTGGTTTTCCGACTCCGAACCATCGCAGAAAACGACGCGGTCTGGTTTAGTAAGCCGAGCTGATTCCTCTACCCAGTTTTCCATTGGCGTTGCCACGATGTTCTCCCTGCGAGTGCACCCCGGCGAGGCCGGGAAACCATTTTATCTTTGACCGCGTTCTGGCCGCTCACGCTTGCGGTGCGGCCTAGCCAACCGGACGTAGTGAGGCAGGGACAACAGACCGGGCTGGCAGGGCGGTGTGGATTTCTCAAGTGACAGTTTATGTTAGGGGTCAGGGCCTTCGCAAGTTTCAGCGTCTTCCGACCCCATGGCCGAGGGCACTTGGAGCCCCCCCTCAATCCTGCACACTCCCCTTTAACTTCTGAGAACCACTCAATAATTCAAATTAAAATTGAGCAGATGCCAGTGATAAATGAACCAGAAGAATCCTGCACACCCGAGTGCCAGCAGTGTGTTCCAGATCTTGTACCAAACCCACTGCCCAACGTCACTCCACGTTTTCAAACCGCCATAGACCGCAATCAGCGCGCCGACCCCGCACAACACCCCAACCATCTGAAGAAGGTGTATGGGCAGGTCCATAGCTTCTCCAAAGGTACCGATTTTTTGCAAGCCACTCGCCAGAAGCGCCAGCCCAATCACGAAAGCCAAGTCCACAAGACAGAAGAACCGAATTAGCATGCGAAGCCGCCGCGCCTGGCTAGTTAGTGTAATCGGTTTCCCGTAATGTTTGCGGATCATTCCCGCAACGGGCCACAGAAGAATATTGAGCAGAATCACGCCCAGGCTGAAGCCGATAATCACATAGTTCAAACTCTGCTTGTCCAGCGTGGTGTCCACATGCTGAAGAATCATAAACGGATAATCGATGTAGGCGACGCGTCGCCCGCTGGCGTCATTCTGGAAGACGATTTTCTCGTGTCCATCCACGGCTTGGAAAAGCAGCGAGCCGATCTCACGGTAGTGGCGAGGTTGGCCGTTGGGTTCCTTGAAATCGGGCAGGACAAGCGTGTTGTCTTTGGAGTCCGCGGCAATTTTGACTTCTCCGGCGACAGTGAGAATCGACAGCAAATTGGTCTCGAATCGCCGGCTGAAAACGTAGGAACCCGCTACGCTCTTGGCATCGTGAGCTGCGGTCGACATCGCCGGCTGGTTCTCCGGCGGGCCGGGGAAATAACGTTCCATGAATTTATCGAACAGGACGGACCGCGGGCTAACTTCCGCGCGCCCTGCGCTGTTGTAGGAAACAAAAAATCCTACATTGGAATCAAGCAGAAGGTGCATGTCGCTGTGAAAATACTGCGTGTCTCCACCATGCCCGATGATGCGCTGCCCGTTGCGCGACTCCTCGTAGAAGCCAAGACACATAGCATTGACGGCCGCCGGCCAGCCCTGCTGACGAGTGTGCATTTGAATCGCAGTTTCGGGTTTGAGGATTTGAACTTCGCCGTATCGCCCGTTCTGCAAGTGCGCAATCATCATGTGGGTCATGGCTTCCGCGGACGCCGAAAGAGAGCCTGCGGGTGCGACTTGCACATACTCGAATGATTTCGCTCCCCCCGAGGCCAGTTGGTAGCCGTTTGACATCATGGGTTTCAGCGAATCCGGCAAGGGCTGTCGAAAGGTCGCGTGTGCCATGTTCAGGGGCTTAAAGACATGCTGTTCGACATAATCGTCGAATGGCTGTCCCGAGACGCGCTGCACGATGTACGCGGCGAGCGTCGTTGCGTAGTTCGAATACGCCGGCACGGTGCCGGGAGGGAATATACGCGCGGGCATGTGCGCCACGAGGTATTGCGAAATCGGGCGCAAATCTTTTTCCGAGCCCACGAATAGGTCTTTCAGGGTTTCTTCGAAACCTGGGCGGTGCGTCATGATATCACGCAGCGTGATCGGTTTACCGAAGGCGGGCGGTATCTTGAAGTCCAAATACTCGTTGGAGTCGCGATCCAAATCCAATTTACCTTGCTCGACCTGCTGCATTACCGAGGTCCACGTAAACAGCTTCGAAATCGATCCGGGCCGGAACAGGGTGTTCTCTGGTGAAACGGGCACTTTCTTTTCCGCGTCGGCGTAGCCATAGCCTTTGGCAAACAGCAGCTTGCCGTCCTTCACTACTGCCATGACGGCTCCCGCGATATCCGCGCTTTCAATCTGCTGAGGCATGAATCCATCAAGGAACGCTTCCAAATCTGTCCCGGTGAGTTCCGGGGCGCGTTTCGCGGCGGTCGCGTCCGCGGATTTCGATTGCACTAATTTGGTTTCGGTCTGAGATTTTGCGGACTGTGGATTTCCCCGCGTCACTTGCGCGGAACAGACAGAAATGAGCAGACAACACATGACGGAGAATGCAGTGACACCACAAAGAGCCCGGGAAGGCTGCGTAGTTATTCGCAACACAGTATGTCTCCCCTAGAAACGAAAATCCGGATCAGATTCCTTCTGGTGGGCCAGACGATATCAGAGTTTCAGGGATACTGGACAAGATTCCGTCAATTGCGGGAAGAGGTCTTCGTGTCGTTCTTCACCTCGACAAGTGAAATTCCGTTTACCCCGCTGCACGCCAGCCAAAGATTGCCCTCCGGCGTGTGCACCATATTGCGCACCACTCCTCCTCCTGAGGGGATCAGCCAGGTTTGAAATTTTTCCGTTTTGGGATCAAACCGCACCACCGTGTTCGGCTTGGTGTTTGATTCGCTGTACCACAAAATGTTTCCGACGGCCGTAATTCCGTACGGCTTCGAGCGCGGCCCACCGGGTGAAGCCCACTCGGTGACCTTGCCTGTGGCGGTGTCGAGCCGCCCCAGGTAGCCTCGCGAATAATCCGAATACCAGATCACATCGTCCAGGGTAATGGCCACGCGCCGGGGACGCGAATCCTCATGCGGCAAAATATATTCATGAATCGCGAGAGTGTCCGGATCGATGCTCGCGACCTTATTACTGCCGAACTCGACATAAAACGGGACGCCTTTCGAATTCACTACCATTCCATAGGGATTTGATTTCGGAGTCGGAGAATCGACTACTTTTACTTCACCCGTTTTCGGATTCAGACGTCCGACCATGTTTGCGCCTTGTAGGGTGAAATAAATGTTTCCGTTCGGCGCGAAAAGAAGAGTGTGAGGATCGCGTGCCTTGGGATCAGGCATGGGATATTCCGTAACATCTCCTGTCTTGGGATCCAGCTTGCCGATGTAACCTTTGAAGTTTGCCGTGAACCAGATAATCCCGTCCTGGTCTGGCACCAGTCCATGCGGACCCGACCCCGGCGTCTTCAAAGGATATTCCTTGAACTGATTCGTCTTCGGATCGAATCGGCCCAGGACATTGGCCATCTGCCCCGTGTACCAGACCGAGCCATCGGGCGCGACTGCCGGATCGTGCGGCCGGGAGCCCGGTGTGGGCACTTGCCATTCTTTGATCGAAACCTCGACGCTCCCCGGAATCACGACCGCGTCCGGTTCGGGTTTCTCCGGGAAATTCTTCGCCAGGTAATCCCGCACCACCGCGAATTGATCCTTTGGAACTGGTGCACCGGCGTTGACCATCATGTGCAGGACCGTGGTCCATTCCTCGCGTGAGTGGCCCGCGTTCGTCACCGTGCTCAAGTTGTGGCAAGAACCGCAAGCCTTGCGCACGGTGTCTTTGGCGTCTCCATCGGGCAATTGCCCCTGGCTCCACGCGGGAATCGCCAGACTGAAAATCGCTGCCGTCGCAATTGTCAGCCATTGTCTCGTGGCCATAGTTCATTCTCCCATCGAGCCGTACTCTACCCCCGCGCGCCCCCCTCACGCAATTCCCTGTGCGCGAAGACACGCAAGAGCGCTTTATTAGAGCAGCAGCAATTCGGGGAGGCGCGAGCCGGCTGGTCCGAGGAAAACTTCCTGGAAGGAATGCACGTTGGCGGGGTTTTCTGGCCCGACGTAATAGGTGCGCGCCCCATTGCGTCGGGCGATTTCCGCAAAGCTGGCGGCGGGTTGCACCATGCCGGAAGTCCCCACCGTCAAGAACATGGTGCACTGCTGCAAAGAGGCAAGCACCTCTTCCATATGATAGGGGACTTCGCCGAACCAGCAGACGTGCGGCCGAAGTAGCGCGCCGCAGATTTTGCAAACGGGAATCTGTGATTGCGCCGGATATTCATTACGATCATCGAAAGGCTCGGAAGCGCAATGCGGATTGGAGCAGCGCGACTGGGTGAGCTTGCCGTGCATGTGCAGAACCCGCGCGGAACCCGCTGCTTCGTGCAAAGAGTCGACATTTTGAGTGCAGATGAGCATGCGCTCGCCTAATTTCAATTCGAGCTGCGCAAGGGCGACATGCCCAGGGTTGGGTTTGCATTCGGCATGACGGGCCCGGCGCATGGAGTAAAAGCGCCAGACGAGTTCCGGATCGCGCGCGAACGCTTCAGGCGTGGCGAGGTCCACGGCGCGGTTCCCTTCCCACAGCCCGCCTTTTCCACGAAATGTGGCGAGACCACTCTCGGCGCTTATGCCCGCGCCGGTCAGGACAAACAAGCGATCCCCTGGCTGGAGGAGCAGCGACATAGTTGCGATGATTCGCCTAAATATTAGCGGACCGAACTCCCGCTCGTGCTGGAAAGGGGCATAAGGATTTGCACTGCGATTCCGCGGCGCCCCTTGCCGAGATCCTCAATGCGCACCACCTTGGCGACAAAATCTTGGTTGATCGAGCCGGGAGCCTGGGAGTAGGGGAAAGTCACAAAGAGGCGCATTCCTTCTTCGTACAAGTCGTTCTGGGAAACGAAATAAGCACTGTTGCGTGCGGCGTTCAATGTGGACAAGATCTCATCGAATTCGCAAACATGGGGTTCCGATGGCCTCACGCGGACGATCTGCGGGAGCTTGAGACGATTCTTACTGCGACGCTCTGGACCCGGTGGACGCCCCATATCAAGTGGAGAGGATAGCTTAGCTGTCAACAACAGGAGGAACTATCTTGGGGAGTGTGTCGAAATTGCAGAAAGAAATGTAGCTCGCCTGAGAAACACCCGCTAATCAGTAGGAATTCCGTTTGTTTGCAGCCAAGAGGAGTCGAACCAGGTGAAATCCGCTTGCCAAATCTCAGAAGGAGAATTCTGAAAGTCTTAGACCTCGGTTTCATTCATTGGCTACTGTGCCGACATCAAATTAAGCTAACTCGTTACGAAACTATATGTTTACGAGATGGGCCAATATGGTCTGCCTATAATCTACATAAACCTTAGAAGCAGGAATGAGGGCTTGACATGGCTTTTTATCTGACGTAGAACCTCCGCATCAAGTGTGTAGGCCCAAGCGGGGTCCGGGGGCCCTGTTTGTGCTAAGGATATGCGAGCTGGTTCTGACCTGTGGCAGGAGATGCGAGAAAGCTGACGGAAATCTGAATTTGCAGTGTGGTGGCTGCGTGCAAGCAATCTTCATCTCTCGATCGGCCCGATCGTATTCAAAAAAAGCGAGGTGGGGTATGAGACAGTCAAGACTCTCTCTCTTGATGGCTGGGGTGTTTTTTCTATTTGTGGTTACAAGCTGCGCGACCAGCAGCAACGCGCAGAGTGCCTCTACGGGGGCAGTGGTGGGAACGGTGAACGACCCGGGCGGCGCAGTGGTCCCGGACGCCACAGTAGCATTGCAGAACAAAGCAACCAATAGCCAGGCGACGCAACAGACGAACGGGGCCGGTCAATACACATTTCCTAGCGTTGCGCCCGGAGACTACCGCATCAGCGTCAAGAAAGCAGGATTCCGCACGGCGTCAGTGGAATCGTTGACGGTGGCAGTGGCGAAAAGCTATACGATGGACATCAAGCTGGAGATTGGACAGGTCAGCGAGACGGTTACGGTGACCACCGAAGCTCGCGCGGAACTCCAAACCACGGATGCGGTGATGGGTGAAGTGCTCGGCGGCACGGCTCTGACGCACTTGCCAACTTTGCAACGCGATTCGCGCGAGCTCCTGACGCTGCAACCCGGTTCGACACCGTATGAAACTTCAAACGGGGGAGCTTTTGGCGATTCGGGCGGCACGGTTGCGGGTGCGCGCAGCGACCAGAACGCCTTCAACCTAGACGGCATCGATATCACGGACAACGTCATCGCGGGCGGAGGCAACCAGGTGCCGATCGTTCCGATTGGTGTGGACAGCATCGAGGAGTTCCGCGTCGGCGTAACCAACAACAACGCCAGCTTCGGGCGAGCCTCGGGCGGCCAAATCAACGTAATCAGCAAAGGCGGCACGAACAGCTTCCATGGAGGTGTGTACTGGTATCACCAGAATTCAGCCTTGAATGCGAACGCGTGGGACAACAACTCTCACAGTATCGCCAAGCAGCCTCAGCATGACAACCGGGCTGGGGCGGCTTTTGGGGGACCCCTGAAGAAGAACAAGACGTTCGTCTTCGGGAACTACGAGGTCCGCAGGTTCCCGCAAGTGGTGCAGATTACGCGCATCATGCCGAGCGATACGCTGCGGCAGGGAATTGTCATACTCAGCGGTGTGAACTACAACTTAGCTACCGCCGCTGTCTGTGGAACCGACACGACTGGAGCAACGCCGAAGCCGTTAAATCTTCCCTGTGATCCGCGGGGGATCGGAATCAGTCCGACAATCAAACAGTTGTGGGGGATGATGCCCGAGGGAAACGACAAGACGGTATTGGGCGCGGACGGCGTAAATACCATCGGATTGCGCACCAGTATCCCGGCGCTGTTGAAGGACGACAGCGTAGCCTTTCGTCTGGATCATAATTTCACCGATAAAATTAAATTTTTCGGGCACTACCTCTACCACCGCGACCTGACTCCGAACGCCAACGGTGCACTTGCAGGCCAGATTGACCTGCGGAGCGGGAAGGCGGTAAATCCGAGCGACTCCAATCTGCGGGGAGACGGATTCACCTCTGGTCTCGAATGGCAGATCAGCAACAACTTGGTGAATAGCTTCAGGGCCGGGTGGATTCGCAGCCGGCAGGATTTTGTGGTGATTCGTCCGCGTGATTCCGCCGCCGCGCTGAGTCTGCCAGGGACGAACTCTGCGCTAGGTCCCGTTGCCTTGGCACCGGGTCTCGCGCAGCAAGGGTTTATCGACACAATCATCGACGTGGACACGCAGCGCGCGCGCCACCAGGCCATCTATGACAGCAATAAACAGTATGCGGACACCCTGAACTGGATCAAAGGGAAGCACACCATCGTGACCGGCGGAGACATTCGCTGGCTGCCCACGATCCATGACCGCGATGACAAGGTAATCGGCTCGGTAAACTCGCTGGTAGCCTCACTGGATGCGAATATCAGCGGTACTTTCTTGCGTATTCCAGATGCAAACACGCCGTTCGGACTTACTAGCTCGGACGCGCTAAAGTGGGACCGTTTCTACGCTGCGTCGCTCGGACTGATCAATAGCGTGGGCATTCTTGCCGTCCGCGACGGCAATTTGCAGCCGCAACCGCTGGGCACTTCACTTGTCGCGCGAACCACCCTGCGCTCTTATAACTTCTTCGGCCAGGACACCTGGCGGTTGAAGCCCTCCTTCACGTTGACCTACGGCCTGGCCTACGGATGGCAAACCACGCCCCATGAGTTGCACGGGCAGCAAACCTTGATCGCCAATCATGATAATGGCGATCAGATCCTCAATGCGTTCGATTACCTCAAGGCCCAAGAGAAGGCCGCGTTGAACGGAGATATTTTTAATCCAACGCTTTCCTATATACCTATAGGCAAAAGCGGGCGAAGCGACGTCTTCAGCGTGGACTATGGCAACTGGGCCCCTCGCGTATCGGCAGCATGGAACCCAAGTCTACGGAGCGGGTTCCTCGGACGCATGTTCGGCGACCGGAAAACGGTCATTCGCGGCGGCTACGGAATCGCGTATGACCGGGTGAATACCGTACAGAGTGTCATCATTCCCATGTTAGGAGTTGGATTTGCCCAGACGATCAACGTCATAACACCGAGCTGCAGCGCCTCGGGGACCCCGGGAACGGGCTGCAAGGTAAATGGAACAGCGGGAGGCTCCATTTTCCGCGTCGGAGTGGACGGCCAAATTCCGACTCCGGCAGCTCCGACCGCTGTACCATCACCCGTCGTGCCTAGCTCTACCCCACCCGACGGCCCCTACGCCGAACTTCTGAGTTTCCAAAACGATCCCCAATTTCAGGTCGGCCGGAGCCACATGATCGATTTCACGATCCAACGAAGCTTGCCGGGGCAAATGATCTTCGAAGCAGGATACATCGGACGCATTGGCCGGCATCTGCCCAACAGCGTCAACTTCAATTCCGTGCCGTTCATGTTCAAGGACAAGGCTTCAGGACAATCCTTCGCGCAGGCCTTTGATGCCGTGGCGGTGGCACTCAGAAACGGGAAGACACCGGCGGATCAGCCTTGGTTCGAGAATCAACTGCCGGGCGCTGGCCCCACCGTCTGTGGTGCGAGCATTTCCGCCACTGCGTGTCTGGTAGCGGCCGATTCGTCTGATATCGTTACGGATAGCCTCTCCAATGTCTTTATCAACCTGGACGTTTTTCGACAGCTCTTCCTAGGATTGAAGCCCTATACCAATACCCAGGTGCTTGATCTCTTTACCCGCACGAGCAGAGATAAATCGAACTACAACGCCCTGGTTCTGACCCTGCGCAACAATAGCTGGCATGGGTTGTTCTTCGACTTCAACTACACCTTCTCCAAAGCGCTGGATACAGCAGGAGCGGTGCAGAACGACGCACGCTACTACTCTTCCAGCTTCAACACGCGTCTGGACTACGGACCGGCGTTCTTCGACCGACCGCACGTCTTCAATGCCACTTTCGATTATGAACTGCCGTTTGGGAAGGGCCGGTTCCATAACAACCATGCTTTCCTTAACAAAATCACCGGCGGGTGGTACGCGGCGGGAATCTTCCGGAGGAGCAGCGGAGTGCCGGAACTGGCCAGCTTCAGCGGCCAGCCTTTTGGCGGAGGTGCCATCTTTGCTACGGTTTCCGGTGCGCTTCCCTTGGTGCCGGTTGGTGAGCTTGGCGGGGGCAGCATCCATGGAGGGGTGAATGGGAGCACCGTCAATACGCCCTCGGGTCCCCAGAAGGTGGGCACTTCCGGAAATACGAGTAACGGAGGCACGGGATTGAATTATTTCGCCGACCCAGGCGCAGCCTTCCTGAAGTTCCGTCCCGCGCTCATCGCTTCAGATACCAACGACGGACGAGACAGCCCCCTCCGCGGCCTGCCATTCTGGAACCTGGACATGCGACTCGGAAAGACAACAAAGGTAACAGAGCGAGTGAAGGTGGAATTCTCGGCCGACTTCTTCAATATGTTCAATCATGCCAATTTCCTGGATCCTTCGTTTGATTTGACGAATCCAGCGGTCTTCGGCGTGATCAATACACAACTGATTCCGGCCGACCGCATCTCCGGCGCGCGCTGGATTCAGCTCGGCTTCCGGATCGATTTCTAATCGATCCCGAGCAAATCATGAGGGGGGAAGGCCGAAAGGCCTTTCCCCTTTTTTGATGGGGCGATTCCGAAGATTGATACAGGAAATACTTGCAGAAACAGCGAAAACTAGAATAGGCTTGCCACACGCAGTTTGCCTTTTTGTGGTTCGGGAACTCCCTCGGAAAAGTGCCGGGAAGAACACAGGTGGCTCTTCGAGGGCGGGGGAAACGCAAGAATTTCTTTATACTGCTCGCTAAATCACACGCCTGGTGCGGCGCGTGGCAGGGGCGAATGCAAGAATTCTCAAGAGTCTCACTGAGACGAAATCAGGTTTTTGGAGGAGAAACGATGCGGAATCGGTGTGTGATCCTGGCATTGAGCGCATTCATGGCGTTGCCGCTGGCCGCGCAGCAGAAGAGCGACGGCGACGATAGTTCAGCAAAAATCGCCACCCCGACGGCTAAGGAGGCGAGTGTCGCGCCGGCGGCGCGGAACGTTTTCGCCCTGCCGGCGGCTCCCCGGCCGAAGCCTTTCCCGCCAGCTGGCAAGAGCAGCAAGGATGAGGAAGCCCCGGGTCGCCTGTTGCCGCGGTTTGAAATCGCCGGAGGGTACAGTTTCGTGAGATTGGTTCCTGGTGAACCGTTTGATGCGTTCAACAGTCATGGGGGCACTGGATCGTTTACCGTTAACGCCTCGAAATGGTTTGGCCTGACAGGGGAAGTGGGCTCCTACCATTTTGGCAGCAGGGATATCAGCGGGGCAAGCGGTGTGTTTACGACGTATCTGTTCGGGCCGCGGTTCAACCTTCGCAGGTTCGATTATTTCGTGCCCTTTGGCGAGGCCTTGATCGGCGGCTCAAGCGCAGGAACGGCCCTGGTGGGAAACCAGAAGCAGAACTCGTTTGCGAGCGCACTGGGCGGCGGCGTGGACGTGGTGATCACAAAGAATCTGGCCTGGAGATTCGCGCAGATCGATTATCTGGTGACGAATTTCACGGGCACTGCTCTGGGAGGAAATGCGCGCCAGAACAGCGTGCGGATGGGGTCCGCACTCGTTTACCGCTGGGGCTTCCCGAAAGCTGCGCCTCCTCCTCCCGTGAATCACCCGCCGGTTGCGTCTTGTTCTGCGAATCCTACATCGGTGTTCCAAGGCTCGGGCGACAGCGTGCCGGTGCACGTGACCGCCAGCGACCCGGACAACGATCCATTGACCTACAGCTACACCGCGACCGGTGGAACTGTTGAAGGGACTGGCCCGGACGCGCGGTGGAATTCCACGGGGGTGTCCGCGGGAACCTACACGGTAACTGCCAAGGTGGATGACGGCAAGGGTGGCACGGTCTCGTGCGCGGCGGACATCAAAGTGGAAGAAAAGCCCAATCACCCGCCGGTGATCTCTTGCGCTGCGAATCCCAGCTCGATCGTGCAGGGTCAACAGGCGGCGATTGCCTCGACCGCCAGCGACCCTGACAATGATCCGCTCACGTACAGCTACAACACTACTGGCGGACAGATTGTTGGCAGCGGCGCGCAAGTGCAGTTCGATTCGAAGGGAGCGCAGCCGGGAACCTACACGGTGAAGTGTATGGTGAGCGACGGGCGCGGTGGCAATGCCGACGCGTCAACGACGCTCGAGGTAAAGGAGCCTCCGCAGGTCAAGCAATTGGAAGTAAAGCTGGCCTTGCACAGCATTTACTTCCCGACGAACTTGCCCACAGCGGCGAAGCCCGAGGGCGGGCTGTTGCCGAGCCAGCAAGACACGCTAACGATGCTGGCGACCGATTTCAAACAATATCTGACCTACAAACCGGGGACGAAATTAACCCTCGAAGGCCACACCGATGTCCGCGGCACCAAGGAATATAACCAAGCTCTTTCGGAGCGGCGCGTGGCCCGGACGAAAAGCTTCCTGGTCGAACAGGGCATTCCTGCCGACAACCTAGAGACTCGCGGGTTCGGCAAGGAACAGAACCTGACCTCGCAGGACGTGAAGAAACTGATCGAGGAAGATACGGAGCTGACTCCGGCGGAACGGCAGAAACTCATCAAGAATCTGCTGACGGTCCGCATGGCCAATAACCGTCGCGTGGATGTGACTTTAAACACGACAGGCCAACAGTCCGTTCGCCGCTTCCCGTTTAATGCGAAGGATGCTCTCAGCCTGATGAGCCGCGGCGCCGGAGCAAAGAAAACTGCCGCTAAGCCTGCGCCGAAGGCCGGGGCAAAGCCGGCTCCCAAAAAGACGCCGTAGATGCAGGGTAATCCGCCAGGCGTCCAAGGACAAATAGTAGAGAAGACTCGAATGGCCGGCGGGAACCCTGGCCGGTCGAATCGGAACGAAGGGCTCCTTGAGGAAGACTTCAAGGAGCCCTTTCCATTTTCGCTTTGGAAACGAAATGTAGCGGGGGTGGCGTGATCTTACCCACAAAGCGAGAGACGGTATTCCTAAAATGGTAGCCCATGCAAACTGAGAAAGTTGGAGCCGAGAAAGGCTGAATGAGAGGAAGGAGAAATTCCCATTGCAGACAAGGGCCGCGACCCTGTCGGGGAGGCGCGCCGCAATTTGGCCCGGCGCGTAAGCGCTCGGGTATCTCCGAAAATTAGTGCATGCTCGAAGCATAATTGTCGAAAAAGGCGAGGACGCGGCGGCGGAATTCATCGGGTTGATAGCCGAGGGCTGCAGTGTGAAACGCGCCTGGAACGACCCAGAGCTGTTTGGGGCCGCGCGCCGCGGCATAAATCAATTCCGAATGACGGCAGGGAAGTGCGACATCCTTTTCATCGCAAATCAGAAGAACGGGAAAAGCGCGGGAGGCGACGGCTTTCACCGGTGAGACTTCCGCAGCGGGAAAACCAGCGAGCTTTTCGTCGCGGTACAGCAGCGTCCAGGTGCCGGGCGCGAAAAGAGTTTTGCCGAGCCAGGGATATTTTCGCAGACCGGCGTAGTCATACGCCGCTTCGCGTAAATTGGCAAAGGAGGCCTCGGCGACAACGGCTTCGATGCGCGGATCGACGGCCGCGGATTGCAGCACAATGCCGGCGCCCATGGATTCGCCCAGCGCGAAGATATGTTGCGGCCGGACCGGCTCAGGCACGCCGGGAGGAAATGGAGAGCTCATTTGCACAGAAACGTATCTATCGCTTTCGGAAGCGAGAAGGGAGTCAATGATGGCGCGGGTATCGTTGCGTTCAAGCCAGCCGTAGGTGGCGATAAGACCGCCGCTGGCGCCGTGGGCGCGCGCGTCCATCATGACGACGCTATAGCCGGCGCGCAGGAGGAACTCGGACTGACCAATGACTCCCACGCGGTTGTCGGCGACGCCATGGAAGACGAGAACCCAGTTGCCGTTGGGATTTCTGGGGCGGACCTTCCAACCGCGGAGTGCTGCTCCATCGGGAGCGCTTACTTCAAAATCCTCGCGGGTCGAGCCTGTAACGGCAAAGGAGGTGTCGGCTTCGCGGATGAGCTCGGGCGTCAGCTCGCGGCGGATGGGATGGAGGAACGCTGGGCCGGCCAACCATCCGGCCACAGCAGCCAGAGTAGGCAGGAAGAGCAATAGAATCAGAGCGAAGCGAATTAGCCGGCGGCGCATAAGGCCCATTAGAGAATACGAGAAAAATTGCGCCTAAGTTCAAGGAGGACGGGCCGTGTGCCTGGGCCGGCAAAGCATACCTAACAGATATATTGGAGAGTTTTCGGCCGTGGGCTAATCAGGCGCGATACGTTGAGTCCTCATTTTTCGAGACGGCATAAGCCGATTCTCCGTTCAAATCGAGTAATCGCGAATAATGAGCGATCCGAGCGCTCGCTCTCAGATAGAGAGTTTCATTTTCGCTTCAGCAACAGGCGTGACATAACCGCCGACATCAATGCCCTCGACACCCTGTTCGCCACGAATATACACGTGCAAGAGACTGCGGCGGCCCATCTTGGCCCCCTGCTCGCTGACAAAGCGCGTTCCAGCGGCTCCGAAAATAAGGTCGTGGCGCATCATGTAACGCGCCAGAGGCCCCGTGGAACTCCCTGTCGCGGGGTCTTCCCGGATTCCGTACTCGGGCGCGAACATGCGGGAGTATGCTCCGTCCGCTGTCGGCATGAACACGAACACGCACAGAGGTTCTTGATCCGCCGTCTTAAATGCTGCCATCCCGCTGTGGTCCAGCCACGCGCGATCGACGAACGCCTTGTCCTTAACGGCGACAAACACGGTGGGGTTTCCCGCGCTCAAAAATTGCGGGGCCACATCCAAAAGATCGCTTGGCTCAAGCCCGAGCGCGAGGGCGCACGACGTCCGGTCGTACGACCTTCCCTCTTGTATCGGCGGAGTGCTGAGCCAGATCAACGGCCGCTCCCCTTTCTCGATGCGGACGGGGACGGCACCGATTTTCTCCTCGAGGGAGAAATGCTCGCCGTTCGCGGGGATGATCCCCTCTTCCAGCAGCACAAAACTCGTGCCGATGGTGGGATGACCGGCGAAATTCATTTCCTTGGTGGGCGTGAAGATACGGACATTCGCAGCGCAGCCTGGCAGCGTTGCCGGGAATACAAAGGTTGTTTCGGAAAGGTTCAGCTCCCTGGCGATTTTCTGCATCGTCAGGTCATCCAACCCGGAGGCGTCGGGGAACACGGCAAGGGAATTTCCTTCAAGAAGATTTTGTGTAAAAACATCCACAACTCGATAGCGGTAGCAGCCAGCGTTTTTCATTGGTTTCAGCGAATCTTGCCTACTACTCCCGCAGAGCCAGGCGGAAGGCCACTTACACAGCTCGTTTCGCGGGGATGCAGTTGGTGTTGACGCGCGGCATCTCCCTTTACAGGCGGGCTCATCTGTGCCACTGTATTTTGGCAATTAGCTAAGTGTCAAATGCCATTTTGGCTGGAAAGAAGAGATAAAGATGGAAAGCGTTTTTCGAGCCCTGGCCAACGACCGCCGGTTGCAGATCCTGCAATGGCTGAAAGATCCGCGGCGCCACTTTCCCCCGCAGATCGATGGCGACCTGGTTCAGGACGGAGTCTGTGGCCTGCTGATTGCGAGAAAGCTCCGCGTCAGCCATCCGACGGCCAGCGAACACCTGAAGATCTTGTCGCAAGTGGGTCTCCTGCGGGGGAAGCGGATCAAACAGTGGACCTTTTATAAGCGCGATGAGAGAGAGATCGGGAAAATCAAGAAGTTGATGCTCTTGAACATCTAGCTTGGATTGCTCACAAGAGTTCCTCGCCAAGCGGATTGAGATTCGAGGTGGTACGTGGCCGTATGTGCCGCACCTCCGGCGTCTGCTTGGCCGGTGCTGGGGATTCTTTATCGACCTGCCCATTTACGCGAGAATGTAAACAAGAGTCAAACAACTTCTAGTAAAACCGTCTGGATCGCAAGAGAGAATCTAGAGGTGCTCGCGGGAGTCCAAAAATCAGGCAGCGATTCAGGGAGAGTGTCAATTCGTTGGCTCGAGTGTGCGGGCGGAGGTTTAGCGGCCCGCTGGGCGTATACCGATGACGGATAGGAGGCGGCCGGAAAGAGCGCCTTCCTTGCGATAGCTAAAGAGCAGGTCGCGGCGGCAGGCGGTGCAAAGATCGCTGGTGAAGATGTTTTTATCGCGGAAGCCAGCTTCGAGGAGCTGGGCACGGTTGGCTTTGCGGAGGTCCAGGAGAACGCCTTTCGGAGGCGGTTGGTGGCCGGGGGGCTGCATGTTAAGCCATTGGAGCGGGTTAGGTTCGTCCCCGGTGCGGAGTTGATCAAACCATTCGGAAGCGTTGGGAAACTGCGCGTGGAAGGCGGAAGCGACTTCGGTGCCGACTTCGTAGCAACAGCCGCCGATTGAGGGCCCAAGACCGGCGAGCAGATCGGCGGGCTTCGTGCCGAATTCCATCTGCATGCGGCCGATGGTTTTTGAGACGATGCGCTGAAGGGTGCCGCGCCATCCAGCGTGAACGGCGGCGACGGTGCGGGTCGCGGGATCGACAAGAAGAATCGGAACGCAGTCGGCGGTTTGCACACCGAGGAGGAGTCCAGGTTTGCCGGTGGCAGAAGCGTCGCCACGGCAGGATTCGGCGGGCGGAGCGTCGAAGACATGAATGACGTCGGAATGAAATTGCTTGAGGGCGACGAGAGCCAGATCGGCTGCGCCGAGAGCAGATTGGAAGCGTCGGCGATTTTCCAGAACGTTTTCGCGAGTATCCCAGTCGGTGAAACCGAGGTTTAACATTTTTTCGCCGTGGACGCCGCTAATGCCACCTGGGCGGGTGCTGAAGCCGTGGACGAGCCAGGGGAGTTTGTTCAGGGCCGCGACCTGGAGAATGCGGACACCGCGAGAGGTGGGTACGGTCCAATGGCCTTGAGACGCGGGAGGCATGGGATTCTTACGAACCAGGCGTTTTGGTCGAAGTGTTTGCGCGCGGGTCACGGCTTGCCCAGTATAATCGGAATGGAGCCCTTGCCATGGGGACTACTAGAGAAGATGTGGCGCTTGCACGAGTGAGATCGACGGATACATTGAGGTGCGGACACAGGGGACACAGGCTCAAGCCTATGCTACCGGAGGCCAATCAGTGATTGTCGGCATGGGAATTGACATCGCGGAAGTGGAGCGCATCCGAGGGGCGATCGAGCGGCATGGCGAAGTGTTTTTGAGACGAATATTCACGGCCAAGGAAAGAGAGTATTGCGAACGATTCAAGAACAAGTATGAGCGGTACGCGGGGCGGTTCGCGGTGAAGGAAGCCGCGATGAAAGCGCTCGGGACAGGCTGGAGCCGAGGAGTGCGGTGGGTGGACATTGAGGTGGTGCGGGCGAAAGGCGGGCGGCCGACGCTGGCGCTGGAGGGCGAAGCGCGAAAGATTGGGGAAAAGTTGGGTGTGAAAAGTATAGCGCTGAGCATTACGCATACGGCTTGGCAGGCGTATGCGCAGGTGATTTTTGAGAGTTGATTAAGAGTCGAAGGAAAAGAGAAGAATCTCACCACAGAGATTGCAAAGGACACAGAGAAGAAAGCCAAGCAAAGAGAAGAGAGAAGAAAGAGCTAACACAGAGAGTACGAAGATTCACAGAGGGCACAAAGAAGAAACAAACGCAGAAACGCCCGATGATTTATTCGGGGCAGGCTGAGTACGCAGAGATTTAGCAGAGGACTAAGCAGAGTTGGCCCAGAAAGAGACTTCAGGATCACCGACAAGGTAGTTCACTTCCTCAGACAGAATCGGGACATCGAGCCACGCGCTGGCGGGCCAAATACCGGGAACGCGTACACGCAAGTAATTGCTCGAAAGGGCTGGTGTGATTGAATCCGGCGAGTGTTCGCCGGGATCATCACGGCGAAGGGTGAGGACGCGGAGCGTACGCCCGATTTGCGAGCGGCGGAACGCGGCGGCTTTGGCTTCGCCGAGGGCGCGGAGATCGCGGGCGCGGCGCTTGATGACAGCAGGGGGAAGCTGATCGAGCAGGGTGGCTGCTTTGGTGCCGGGGCGCCCGGAGTACGAGAAAACGTGAAGATAGGTGAAGGGCAGGGATTCGATGAAAGCAAGCGTTGCGGCGTGGTCGGCCTGGGTTTCGCCGGGGAAGCCGGCGATGACGTCAGCGCCGATAGCCGCGTGTGGAAGGCATTCCCGAATGAGCTCGACGCGGCGGGCGTAATGCTCGGCGCGGTACCAGCGGTGCATGGCGGCAAGAATGCGGTTGGAAGCGGATTGCAACGGCATGTGGAAGTGCTGGGCGACGCGATCGGTTGACGCGAAGAGGTCGACAAGGTCGTGAGTGACGTCGAGGGGTTCGATGGAGCTGATGCGAAGGCGCTCGATGGATGTTTCGTCGAGGATGCGACGGAGGAGATCGGAAAATTCGACGCGGGGAGAAAGGTCGCGGCCGTAGGTGCCGAGATTGATTCCGCTGAGGACGATTTCCCGGAAGCCCGAGGCGGTGAGGGTGTAGATTTCCTGGAGAACGGCTTCGGGAGGAAGACTGCGGCTCTTCCCCCGGACGAAGGGAATCACGCAGTAGGAGCAGCGGCTGTTGCAGCCGTCCTGGATCTTGAGCGTGGGGCGAGTGTGATTTCCTTCCCCGCCGAGGACGGGAGCGGCGAGGAATTCCGAGCGCTCGAAAATGTCGCCGGTGAGGATCTTGGCAGGCGCCTGAGAAAGGGACAGAGGTTCAGAGTCGAGCAAGGCCGCAGGGAAAAAATCCCGCCGGATCACGGACGGCTGAGGAAGCGAGAGAGTACCAATCAGCTGGGGGATTTGTGGTTTGTGAGAATTGCCGACGACCCAGGAGACCCCGTGGAGAGCAGCGAGGTCTTCTGGGGCGCGCTGGGCATAACACCCGGTAACGATCACGCGGGCGGCGGGATTAGCCGCGTGAATCTTGCGGATAGCGTCGCGGGCCTGGGCATCGGCGGCGGCAGTGACGGTGCAGGTATTCACGACGACGAAATCGGCGGAGGAAGCTTCGGAGACCGCTGCGCAGCCGCGCTCGAGCAATTGACGCTCGATGGCGGCGCCGTCGGCTTGAGTGGCGCGGCAACCGAATTGTTGAATAAAGAAAGTCGCCATCAAATAAGCCAAAGAGAGAATAAGGATACCCGGGAACCATCCAAAGGCGAAACCAGGAAACGCCGTCCCATCGGCAACATGTGGCGCCTTTACTGGCGCGATTGAGGGCCGCTACAATCTTCATCCTAGATGGCACATCAACGGCGCAATCCATCCGCTCTGGAAAACCCCAAGGTCTCGATTGTCATTCCGGCGTACAACGAGAGATCGACGATTGAAGAGATTCTCCGGCGCGTGCTGGACACAGGGATTCAAAAAGAAGTGATCGTCGTGGATGACTGTTCGACAGACGGAACGCGGCAAATCCTCGAGAACATGGCAGCACGAAAGTCCAGCGGAGAGTCCGCAGTGGCGGCCCAAGATGGCGGCGACAAGGTGGCGCTCGAAGATCTGCAGTTCTGCTTCCAGACACAAAATCAAGGGAAAGGCGCGGCGCTGCGGAGGGGATTCGCGGAGATGACGGGAGAAATCGTCCTGGTGCAGGATGCGGACCTCGAATACGACCCGCGGGATTATGCGAAGCTGCTGGAGCCGATCATGGACGGCCGAGCGGATGTTGTGTATGGTTCACGGTTTCTCGGGGGACCGCAACGGGTGCATTATTTCTGGCACTATGTGGCGAACAAATTCCTCACGCTGCTTTCGGATATTTCCACGAATTTGAAACTGACGGACATGGAGACTTGCTACAAAGCATTCCGCAGGGAAGTGCTAAAGGGCATCGAGATCAAGTCAAACCGGTTTGGATTCGAGCCGGAGATTACTGCGAAGATCGCCAAAGGCAAGTGGCGGATTTACGAGGTGCCCATCAGCTATGCGGGGCGGACGTACGAAGAGGGGAAAAAGATTACCTGGAAGGATGGTTTCCAGGCGCTGTGGTGCATTATTCGGTTTAAGGTTTCGGATTAAGGGAAAGCGTGACCGCGAAAGTCCGCGGACGCTACATGAGCCTGGATTATGCAACGCACGCATTGGAATTTGGGGAGCGCGGCGGAAGTATTAGGCCTGGGCGAGGCGGCGCTGGAAGGTAAGAAGGATGAGGTCGGCGCGGCGGCGGACGCCGAATTTATTCAAGAGATTGGAAACATGAAATTTGACGGTACGCTCGGCGATGTTCAGCCGGCTGGCGATCTCTTTGTTGGAAAGATTCTCGAGGAGCGAATCGAGCACTTCCTGCTCGCGGCGGCTGAGGTTGGTGATCGAATCGGTCTTGAGACGGCGCCCCTGGCCCGTGAGGATGGAATCGACAAAGCCAGAGAGCAACTGGCGGGGCACCCAGAACCCGCCGTTGCACACGAGGGGCAGAGCGCGAATTAACTGGTCGCGCGCTTCCGCGTACGTGAGGAGTCCTTTCACACCAAGCCGGAGAAGCGAGTAGCAATTGGCATCATCGTGTTTCTCACCGACCACGATGAGGCGGGCTTCAGGATGGCGTTCGAGAATATTGGCAAGGAGAGCGCCGGTAGCGGGACGCGCGGCATGGGCGTCAATGACGTAGACCTGTGCGGGGGGCGGCTCCATGTTGCGGAGGTCGGGCGCAAGCATGGATCCCAATTGCTTCGAGATCACTTTGAATTGCGCCTTTTCCAGAAGCCGCTCGAACTCGCTCAGCACCAGTGGGTGCGGCGAGAGGACACAAACGGTGAGTTTGGATGACGCCTTCTTTGTAGCCACTGCCCGTAAGGGTAGTGAAAATAGGCCCAATGAGCAAGAGGCAGTGGGGTGGTTGTTCTCGAATTGTTACTGATAGTTAAGGCTCAATAAGGAGGGGTACACGGGGGCCTGGGATTAGGTCCTAAATCGTAGCGTCAGGCGCCCAAGTTCGAAGGGGGCGGGGCTGGGATTTGCTGGTTTAGGCCGGCCTAATAACCATTCACACGCAAAAAGCGCAACTTCGCTGTAAGAATGTTCGATTCCCGCGCCTTCCCGCGTAAAATAGGTTTGTAGACAATGCTCGGCCTTCCCACCCGCAAAGTCCATTGAATCAGGGAGTCCGAGGAGGAGCAGCGACCTTCCCGAGAATGCGCAATTTTGAAGAGTCGAACAAGAAGCTCACGGAACTACTGTTCGATCGGATCCTGGTGCTGGACGGCGCCATGGGCACGATGCTGCAACAGCGGCATCTGACGGCTAAGGATTTCGGCGGAGCTGCGCTCGAAGGATGCAACGAGAACTTGGTGCGCACGCGGCCGGATGTGGTGCTGGATATACACCGGAAATATTTCGAGGCGGGATCGGACGTTATTGAGACGAACAGCTTCGGTGGGGCGCCGATTGTGCTTGCGGAGTACGGTCTGGCGGCGGAGGCTCATGAGCTGAACAAGCGTGCGGCAGAATTGGCACGGCAGGCTGCCGATGGATTGAACACGACTGCAAAGCCGCGATTCGTAGCCGGTTCGATGGGCCCGACCACAAAGGCGATCACCGTAACGGGAGGCGTAACCTTCACCGGGTTGCGGGAAGCGTACTACGTGCAGGCACGCGGACTGGTGGAAGGTGGAGTGGATTTTCTCCTCGTCGAGACGAGCCAGGACACGCGAAACATCAAGGCCGCGATTTTGGCCATTCAGAAGCTTTCGAGAGAGATCGGCACGCCGGTGCCGTTCATCGTTTCGGTGACCATTGAGCCGATGGGATCGATGTTGGCGGGGCAGACGATCGAGGCGATGTGGGCATCGTTGCGGCACGCGAAGCCGCTTGCGTTTGGGATGAATTGCGCGACGGGGCCGGAGTTCATGACCGACCACATCCGGACGCTGAGCCAGCTTACGGGAGAGTTTGTATCGTGCTATCCCAACGCAGGTCTGCCCAATCCTGAAACCAGCGAGTATGGAGAGACGCCCACCTCGCTAGCGGCGCAACTCGAGAAATTCGTGGATCACGGCTGGCTGAATCTTGTCGGAGGGTGCTGCGGGACGACCGAGCAGCACATTCGCGCCATTGCGCAAATGGTGGAGGGAAAGAAGCCGCGGCAACGTCCGACAGAAGCGCACCGGGCGGTGTATTCGGGTATTGAGTCGATTGAGGCTGATGAAGAGACGCGGCCGTTGCTGGTGGGCGAGCGGACGAACGTGATCGGCTCACGATTATTCAAGAACCTGGTGGCAGAGGAAAAGTGGGAGGAGTCGAGCGAAATTGCACGGCGCCAGGTGCGCGGAGGGGCGCACATCGTGGACGTGTGCCTGCAGAGCACGGAGCGTGAGGAGAAAAAGGATATACCGCCGTTTTACGAGAAGCTGATCCGCAAGGTAAAAGCGCCGGTGATGATCGATACTACCGACCCATCGGCGATCGAGCTAGCGCTGACTTACTGCCAGGGCAAGGCGATCATCAATTCCATAAACCTTGAGGACGGCGAGGAGAAATTCGAACGAGTTGTGCCGCTGGCGCACGATTACGGCTCGGCGGTGGTGGTGGGATGTATTGACGAAGATAAACTGCAGGCGCAAGCGTTCACGCGGGAGCGAAAGCGGGAGATCGCGAAACGCAGCTACACGCTGCTGACGCAAAAATACGGCATGGCGCCGGAGGACATCGTATTCGATCCGCTGGTTTTTCCCTGTGCGACGGGTGACGAAAACTACATCGGCGGAGCTGTGGAAACGATGGAGGGCATCCGGCTCATCAAACAGGCACTGCCGGATGTGCGGACAATCCTTGGAATTTCCAATGTTTCGTTTGGGCTGCCCGCAGGCGCACGCGAAGTGGTTAATTCAGTATTTCTGTACTACTGCACGAAGGCGGGCCTGGACCTGGCAATCGTCAATACCGAGAGACTGGAGCGGTTTGCTTCGATCCCGCAACACGAACGGCGGCTGGCGGAGAACCTTTTGTTCTCGCACCCGCCAAAAGATGTGCCCGGCGACCATCCACGAGTGCTGCTGCTGCGCGATGTGCCCGCGGATTGGCGCGAGCAGAGCAAGGAACAGCGCGCAGCGGTGAATCAATATCACATTGTGGCGATTACCGAACATTTCCGAACCGCAAAGAAAAAGGAGAAAACGCGGGCCGCGGATTTGCCGCTGGATGAGCGGCTGGCGAACTACATCATTGAGGGCACGCGGGACGGGCTGGTTGAAGACCTGGAACGAAAACGCACCGAAGGCGCAGCTCCGCTGGATATCGTGAATGGTCCGCTGATGAAGGGGATGGGAGAGGTTGGGCGGCTGTTCAACGCGAACGAACTGATCGTCGCGGAAGTACTGCAATCGGCCGAAGCGATGAAGGCGGCGGTCAGCCACCTTGAACAGTTCATGGAAAAGGCAGACACCGCGAAGCGCGGCAAAGTGGTGCTGGCCACGGTCAAGGGTGACGTTCATGACATTGGTAAAAACCTTGTAGAAATCATTTTGAAGAACAACGGGTACGAGGTCGTGAACCTGGGGATAAAAGTGCCGCCGGAGGAATTGATAAAGGCCTACCAGGAGCACAAACCCGACGCCATCGGGCTTTCGGGATTGCTCGTGAAAAGCGCGCAGCAGATGGTGATAACGGCGAACGACCTGAAGGATGCGGGGATTGAAATCCCACTGCTGGTTGGGGGCGCGGCACTGTCGGGAAAATTCACGGCGACGAAGATCGCCCCGAGCTACGGCCATGCGGTGTGCTACGCGAAGGACGCTATGACCGGGTTGCGGCTGATGAATGAGCTGATGGATCCCACTACGCGCGAAAGCGTGGTGCGGGAACACACGCCATCGGGCAACGGGTTCGAGGTGACGACCAGGGTGAAGCTCACGGAGATGCCCGGGGTAACGCACTCGCCGAAAGTGCGCATCGAGCTACCCATTCCTCCGGTCAAACATCTCGAGCGGAAAGTACGCTATATTCCGGATTTGCAGGAGCTATGGACGTACGTTAATCCGTATATGCTGTATGGCCGCCACATGGGCTTCCGCGGTGATTTCGAAAAGCAATTTGCGTCGCGCGAACCGAAAGCCGTCGAATTATTCGAAGGCATGGAAGAAGTGAAGCGGGAAGCCGCGGAGTTCTTCAAGCCGCGCGCGGTTTGGCAATTCTTCGAAGCGGAGTCCGAGGGGAACGCACTGCATTTGTTCGCAGCGGGCGCCAAACAGCCGCTGCATACGTTTCACTTTAAGCGGCAACGACTAGGAGATTTCTTGTCCCTTAGCGATTACGTTCTGCCCGCCCAGAGTGGCCGACGAGATCACCTGGCGCTGTTTGTGGTAACCGCGGGAACCGGTATCCGGGAAAGAGCTGAGGAGGCCAAGAACGCGGGCTACTACTTCAAGTCTCACGGTTTGCAAGCACTGGCGCACGAAACCGCCGAGGCCTGCGCCGAATGGCTGCATCGACGGATTCGTGAGGATTGGGGCTTTCCTGATCCCCCGGAGATGACGATGGCGCAGCGGTTTACTTCGCGATACCGCGGGAAACGATATAGTTTCGGCTATCCAGCTTGCCCCGATCTGGAGGACCAGGCGGGGATATGGAAATTGTTGCGGCCGGAAGAGATTGGGGTCGAGCTGACCGAGGGATTCATGATGGACCCGGAGGCCAGCGTCAGCGCACTGGTGTTTCACCATCCGGATTGCACGTATTTCAGTGTGGGGGAAAGTCTAGAAGCGTAACTTATTCTTCAAAGCCAGGCCTTGGTTGCCGAGCTCGATGACGTACAAGCTGGCTTCAATGAGCAACACGATCCACTCCGCTATTCCTGGAAGAAATGACATCTCCCGCCAGCGGGCTACATTTTGGCCTGGCGAAGGATTTTAGTTATTAACACAGATCATGGCCGAGAAGCGTTGCTCTGTTTTTTGAAGATTGACTGCTCGATGAGTTCGGCAATGATGTGGCCAATCAAGCCATGACATTCCTGAATCCGCGCAGTTTCATTGGATGGCACGCAGACACAAAGATTAACTATATTCCTGAGCTGCCCGCCGGTCTTGCCGGTGAGAGCTACGGTCTGCAAACCCATTTTCTTGGCTGTCGAGAAAGCACGAAGAACATTTGGCGAAGCGCCGCTGGTGGAGATCCCGATGGCAACGTCGCCGGGGCGGGCCAAGGCTTCGATCTGCCGGGAGAAGATTTGGTCAAATCCGTAGTCGTTCCCGATGGCGGTGACGCAGGAAGTATTCACAGAAAGTGAGATCGCCGGCAGAGCAGGGCGGTCGAAGGCAAACCGCCCCACAAGTTCAGCCGCAATGTGCTGTGCCTCGGCGGCGCTGCCACCATTGCCGAACAGAAGGATTTTGTTCCCCTCGCTGAGTGCGTTGGCTAGGAGTTTGCAGACGTTTGCGAGGGTCGCTACGAGCACGGTATCGCCGAGCATCGCTTTTTTTGTGGCAATCGAAGCGTCGATTAAATTACCGACGCATCTCTCGAAGTCAGCAGCGTTTTTCATTCACTCACCGCGGTGTGGCAGCGTGTCCCCGCAGAAAAATCTCATCAACCGTGCCAAACGGATGATCCGGTTTCCGTAGTCTAGCACGCGAGTGGAAGTCTGCCCGACGGGAGATCCGAATGGCGACGTCTCTCGGGAATCCACGTCACGAAATCCGAAGGACTTCTATCTTTTTGTCAAAACTGGATGGCGTCCAAAAGTCAAATTGCGCCCCCCCCCGACTGGGCTATTTGAATTCGTAATTTATATAACTGCTCCTATAATATTTCCTTTATCGTACTCTTGGCAGAAAATTTCAAGCAATTATCTTATGAGTTCTTCCTCCTCCCAAAAAGGAGACGACCGGGGGAAGGTTCCCTCTCGTTACGCAGAGACTCTTCCGTCTTCAGAAGCCTCGGTTTCCGTCTGCGGTCCACGCCGAGAATAACCTCTAAGTCGGAGCGGCCCTCTCGTCCTTCAAGAATGGTGAGCTTCATTCGCTAGCTCTGGCGGTCGAGGTACCGATCCGGAATCGGTGCCTCCCCTACCCCAAGGAGCAGTCTCTCGATGGGATCACCCGGACATAGCCTACACCTGCCACACAGGCGATGGTTCAAAACGACCTCGGGATCGAGTCCCCTCCGGCCCGTATCGGGGAAACGTGTAGGTATACTCGCGCGGCAGTTTGGAAATTGGATTTTCAAGCCAGCGGAAATTTGATTCAGGCCAAGGAATTGCCAATCGGGCCTCTCGTGGCCGAAGGATCTTGTAGGACATATTGTGAATGGCTATGGCGATCATGAATCCCGTCCCACCTGATTCCAACTCAAATACACAATCTTCCATACGGTTTCCCGATGGATAAATAGCGAGTCCGCGGCGATCTGCGGCGGTGGGGTCTGAAACATGCCGAGCGAGGGAAAAAACGCGAAGAAGCGAGCGATCGTTGCCTTAGCGAGAAAGTGGCGGCGGTACTACTATATCGGTTGTGGGTGAGTGGAGAGGTGTACGAACCAGTACGCAATAGCCAGAGAGTCGTGCAGGCAGTAGCTTAGAGTTTGTAACCGAACAGCCGAGCTCAACCGCCGAGTTCAGGTGACTGCGCCTAACTCCTGGCCCAACTTCCCCTCCAAGAGAGGGGAGTAGAGGTCGATTATTAGGTTGCAGCACCTGCTGAAACGAGTACGCCCAACTGGCACCGAGCGACAAATCGCTCACAAAAGAGTGCGGATAGAAGGAAGGCGACAGAGGCGGCTTGGCTGAAACGGAACAGATTCACAGAAAGAATGACGAAAAACCCTCTTGAAGCGAACCGGCCTTCTCATGGAAGGAGTTAGCCCGCAGCTGCCAAGGGCAGCTGCTTTCTCAATATTTATTTAAAGACGTTTCATTGCCCGCATGTAGAGCGTACCTGTCTTGCGGGACTCGCTGTCCAACTCGGAGTCGAATCCACGCCGTTCGATAGAGACGAAGCCCGATGTCTTCAGCGCCGTGGTAAGAGTTTCTTCATCCCAAGCGTACTTGTGTTGTTCACCTTGGCGAAAATGGTAGTTGATGTGGTCGAGCTGTGTTTGACAGATCTCGGGATGAACCTTGGGGGCGAAGGCCCAATAATCGTGATTTGGATTGCCATAGCCTCGAAGAGGCCATTCTGTATCTGGCACGCCAACGTCAAACACTCCGCCCGGCTGCAAAACGCGGAGAGCTTCGGCAAGGAAGCACGGCACCTCGCTATAAATTTCGAAGTGTTCGAAAACTTGTTCGCTGTAAACATAAGAGACGCTGCCATCCGGGAAGGGCCAATGTTCGCGCAAATCCAGCCGAAGATCAGCACGCGAATCGAAGAAATCGATATTGAGCCAACCGGCTTTCGAATTGGGTCCACTTCCAAGATTGAGCCTCACGGGAGGAGCGCCCAGCAACTTCTGCGCTTTACTTACAGCGCAGCTGTGCTGAAGGCTCATCCTCAGTTCCTCACCAACTTGACGAACAGCAAAGCGAAAAGCATAAGTGGTATGAGACTTGATGAAGTTCTTTATGGCGGACATTGGGAACCTTCAATCTGGCCAAGTTTGAGCAGAAACAGGCAGTGCGTATGGGAGGGAGGCACTGGAGCCAGAATGTGGAAACCGTAGCGCTATGACGACTCACTGTCAATTGCCTCCCGGCAGCGGATCCCGTTCACTCTGTATTGTTTTTCGGCCGTCCGCAGAGCGGTGCTTGCGCCATCGGGTAGACCCTTTGCATGCCCGGGATTATCGAGCATTGTTCGCAAAGTTCAGAAGAGTGCTTTACGGATTGGCCCGCGGCCTAGAGGTCTGTGGTGCTTGGATCACTGCGTGTGTGGAAGTACTACACTCGACGCTTGCGCAGCGCGACTCACAAGCAATTGTCTGACACGGGCATCCCGCCGCTAATGGGTCCTGCGCCTGCTAAACGCACTGCTATGAAAATAGGGTTCAGCGGGCGGAGGGTTGGGCTGAGCTGGCAGAGTCATGCGGCCTTTTGTTCGAGCGTGACGGAGTATCCGAGACGCTCCAGGCGATCAACCAAGCTTCGAGTCAGGTGGTGTTTGTTGAGCTTATCCAGGTAGAGATTTTTCAGTGCGAAAGACTGTTCGTGAGCCTAAGAATGGCCGAGAATCTCTCATGACCCGTAACCTCAGGTCTACACGGAATCATCGGAGTGCTGGTGAGACTTCTGACGCCCTCTTCTTGTCCTACCAGGCGCTTCGAAAGCGGGTGCTGGAGCGAGACAGTCAGTTTTGTGGCTCCCAGAAAGATCTACACGTCCATCATTTGCAGGCTCGCGGCCGACTTGGCGAAGATTCGTTACACAACCTGATAACTCTATGTGTCGGCTGTCACCGGTGCCAGCACACTGGAAGTTCCCTTTGAGCCCTTGCGACGTGCGGGCACGGTGAATTATTCTCCGCCGAGTTCCTTTCGCCTGCGGAAACTCTCACTCAATCTGGCTCCGGGCTTCCTAGAACTCCAATGCATCAGGGACGAAGCAAGAGAAAATACTCTGCTCAGCTCCTGTTTCCCGAATCTTCCACTTCGATCGATCCCCCCTGAGCTGAATTGTGACTCGGCAATTGAGATAGAATCTCATCCATGAGGCTGCGTGGATCCGGGCAGTCAGGAACTTTTGGGACCGCGTGGCTGCTTCTATGTCTATCGTTTGCAGCGAACATCCTTGACGATGCACTCAACCATTTTCTTGACTATTACAACGCCACAGTTCTTACCCTTTACGGTCATTTTTCTTGGTTTCCGCGAATCGATCTGAGTTTTTCCGAGTGGCTCGTCATCGTAATCGTAGCCGATGCGATCTTTCTGCTCCTCACCCCATGGGCCTACCGCAACTCCATCTATTTAAGGCCCATCGCTTACGTGTTCGGTGTTGTGGCGCTTCTCTCCGGGTGCGGTACCATTCTTGCGTCCGTGCTTGGCCGCACAGTCCCATCTGTGCATTTCAGCGGAATGGCTCCAGGCACGTACTCTTCTCCCCTCCTTCTTGCCGCCTCTGTCCACCTTCTCCTCCGTTTGCGATCTTGAATGCTCAGCTCGTAGCTGAGAGGTCGAATCCACGCAAGCAGAAAGGTCGATACACCTTGGTGAATCACACTATGAGAACTCGACTCGGCTCTGACTTTGTACTTGAAAAACTGCGGTATTTCCCCGGACTTCGACGTGCCGTTGAGATCGCTGAGGCTCTCGGAAAGCTGATTGAAAACAGGTTCGTCCTTGAAGAAACTGAAAAATCGACCCAGCTCGGCCCAGGTGGGTTCTGAGAAAACTAAGGATCCACTGTATTTCTGGTGCGACTCTCAACCGGATGAACACCCACTTCAACGCCGCTATCAGCTTTGTTCGCGGAAATTCAGCCAAAGACACCCCCCAATGCATCGGAGGATGGGGATTCGTCTGCCTCTTAAGCAAACTCGACATGTTTATTAAGCGATGGCTTTCGAAAGGGAGTCATTGAGGGCCTGGCCAACGGACATCGTATGCCTCAAGACCACGCGGGATAGACGAAAAAATCGCCGTGACAGAGTTACACCGGGATGTGCAAAAGACTGCTGGTATTTCAACGCGACCATAGAATCGACGCATGCGTCGGCGAGCGGAAAGGTAGCCCGCGAAAGGGGCCACAGAGGCGAGACTCGCGGTGGCGTCGACCATCTTCACCGCGTCCTGGGGGGAGCGCGAAAAAATTTCTGCAGAAGCCGGAATGTGGCCAATGCTACAGCGATTCCTACAAATCGCCGTTCATCCTGCGCATGAATTGCGCACCCGCCCGTTTACGGCGGCAGGTCGAGTTCGAATACCGTCTATCCGCCATCGACGCCAACGATTACCACAACTCTTACTGCTTGAGAATCACTAGCGACGGATTCGTATCCCCCGAGGTGTAGCCGAAGCTGACCACTTTTCCGGGGAATATAATGTAGGTCAGTTTTTGCGTCGTCCCGCTCGCTGGTGTCACCACCCGCCCGTTCGGGGACACCTTATACGTTTGGCTGATCGCATTCCCAAGGGACAGCGACCCGCTCTCGTTAATGTCAAACGTCTCGGTCACACTGCCCGCTCCGTCATACGTCGCTACGCCCGCGGTTAACGCACTGCCGGCCACCACCGGGTCGATCGTCGCAAACGAGTACGTGCCCGTGAGCGACCCATTTGTGAACGGTCCGCCCGTTTGCGGCTCTGTGTCCCCTGTCATCACATGGTTGTCCGTGGACATAGCGAACGCCTGGTTCGGGTTCACCATATACAGCAGCCGCGCCGGCATTGTGTCTCCCGTGTTTGTCACCAGCACCCGCCCGTTGGCCGCCACACTGTACGTCCCCGCATTCATTTGCGTGCTCGTCGTTCCCCCGCTGTTCTGGTCCCCGGAGAACGTGAAGTTGCCAACGCCATCCGGCGCGAATACTCCGGCTTCCACACGGCTGGCGCTGCCCGCTCCCGTCCCCGTCTGCCCGCTTGCAAATAGCACGCTCGCAGCGCTCAGCGACGAGTTGTCGTACGGGCTCCCCGTCTGCAGTCCCGCAAAGCCGCTGAACAAGGTGTTCGTCGCGCTCTGCGCATCGCTGCTCATCAGCACCAGGTGGCTGGCATCCAAAACGTACACGATCAGGTTGATCGGTGCACCGGGCGGCGTGGGCGTGAAAGACAACGTCCCTCGTCCGTTCGGGCCGATATTGTACGTGCCCGCCGTAATAGTGATCGGCGTCGCGGGATACCCCACGTTGCCGGGATCCACGGTTCCGTTGATATTGATGTCTTCCGCGCCTGTCACCGTCGCCGTCGATCCGTTCAGGTTCAGCACTCCGACTGCCGCGAAGAATCCTCCTCCCGCCGCTGCCGTTAATGGCGATTTCACCCTAAACGCGTAGTTACCGCTCACCTGCGCATTCGAAAAGTCGGGCGGGTTTTGGATTGAGATCGTCCCTGCCGTGTTCGTGCCCGTGGCGTCGAATTCAATAATGCGTCCGTTTGCTGCCACTCCCAGGCTGATAAGTCCAACCGAGAAGCGGAACACTCGTGTCGCTCCTCCGGCCACCAGCGTCAGGCATCCTCTGTGGTCCGATCCGATGACATACGAGCTGCTCGCTGTCGTCACCGACACATTCGTTTGCACGCCGCTCGGCCCGCTGCTGTTGATGTCCTCCACGCCTGCGGTGATGTTCCCGATCCCGTCTGCTGTAAAGGACGCCAGCATCGCTACCGGCCCGCTCCCGTCAAAACCTGTCAGCGACATGGCGTACTGTCCCGTCAACAGACTTTCGCTCCCGGATCCGCAGGCTGTCGCCGTAGTTACCGTCAGGCTCAGCGTCTGGGTCGCCGACATCGCCCCCACCGTGCTCGAATCCGTCACCTTCACCGTAAAATTTGCTGTTCCGGTCGTTCCTGTTGGAATTCCCGTGATCGCTCCGGTGCTCGCGTTCAGCGACAATCCCGTCGGCAGTGTCCCGGACTCCAGACTCCACGTCACCGGTAACGTTCCTCCCGTGAATTGCAAGGTCTGGTTGTAGCTCTCCCCCACCATCGGGTTCAGCAAGCTAGTGGTCGTGATCGCCGGCGCGGGTGTAATCATAATGTTTACCGAGGTGCTTTTCGTCGAGTCCGCCACCGATGTCGCCGTCACGCTGCCCGCCCCCGCCGCACCGCTCGTCGGCGCAGTGTAAGTCGCCGCACTCGACGTCTGGTTCGACAGGCCTCCTTGACCGCTCTGGCTCCAGGTCACTCCCTTGGCCGACGAATCGTTCGTCACCATGGCCGTAAACTGAATCTTCTGTCCCTGATCGATCGCTTGTGACATCGTTGGCGTCAGCCCTACACTGATCACGGGCTTCGAACTAGACCCGCTGCCTCCGCACCCGCTCAAGGTCATCCCAATTCCAAACGCTAGCACACCCAGTAGTTTTAGTCTGGCTGACATCGCGCTCTTCGCCTCCGCAACTTGGTGGAATTTCCCATGATTGATGAGATTTCATGCAAGCATACGCTATGCATCTCCCTTTTGGGGACGCTTCCCTCGCATGGGTTCCAATTGATTACCTTTTGCGGGTAGGTGGCACGACTATCCGGCCTCCGCAGAAGAGCCTGTCACGCAATTGATTGCGAGACTCCCACCCCTCAAAAGCATCTCTAGCATCGCAGGCAATTCGACCTGACCAGGTATTAATATTTCAGTAACACAATCGTAACAATTTCCTTGCCGCCCTTCCCGATAACCCGTAGTTTGGAGCGATAGGACGCAAGATCTCCAAGGCATTTAAAACAGCAGTGAGGCCGACCAACAATGACCTTATATCTGGAGTCCTGCTGACTGTTAGTCGAGTGCAAGCATTACCGGAGAGAGGTAATACCACGGAGGTATCGGAGACTCGACGTTATTGAGGAAGAAAGATTTGATGATAAACGAAATGGAGCAAGAGGATCGGATCAGCTTCTTGGTTCAGATTATAGTCACCGTCGTGGTGGTCGTTCTAACGATAAAGCTGGGGAAGATCATACTCAACAACGGCTTGCCGGCCTTAGCACAGCAAAATCGACCAGAGATCCTGAAGGCAGAATTCAAGGCTGTCGCATACTCAGTGCTCCTTCGAATGGTAGCTCTCCTAGCGCTCGCATATCTGATTGCGCGGCGCTTATTCTCTGGCTGGAGATTGCTTGCGGCGCTGTCCCCGATTCCTGCCTTTCTTGCCTACAAGGTTTGTCAGTCCTTAGTGACAGGCAGTTCGATCGCCACATTGTTAAGCGGCTCTCAGTCAATTCGATCATTGATTTCGGAGTTGCAATATCTGGGAGCTGAGCTACGCCATCTGGTAGTGTTGCTCGTCCCACTGCTATGTCGCGATATAGCGTTTCTAAGCGGCTTCACGTTTATTGTCTACTGCCTGATTATGTTCACTCCCAGCCGCTTCTTTAACATTGTTCGAGCCACCTTGATCGTTCTGGTCTCGCTCATGCTTTCGATCACTGGCATTGAGTTGGCACATTACCTCCAAACTGGCGTCGCGGGGTCGGGACGGCTCTTAGGGTACTTTTTCTTTAATTCGCGACGCGGCGGCGAAGACTGGTGGTCGATACTTGCTGCGCATATCGATTACACGACGGTACTCGCCCTTCTTGCACCGTTCGTTTTGGGAATCGCAGCGGCCTTTTGGCCGGGGCGCTTTGTTCCGACCAAGCCAAGTCCGATCTATGTCAGGGGCTCGGTATTGCTCCCAATCACTCTCGGCATAATCTTGCTCGTCAGTAGTTATCACCCGGTTTTGTCCGATGTCCGTTATGCGCGCCAGCTTGATGATACTTTTCTGGCACTACGAGATGCATTCCCTTCTTCCAACGCTGGAGAAGTCGAAGTGATGCGTGAGGCTGCCGCGCAGCCCCCTTTGTTCGATACCTCGTCCCCGGTTTTGCATCCGGCGAGCCAGACCCACCCGCCCGCGCGCAACGTAATTGTAATTATGATGGAATCAGCTCAAGCCAAGGTCACCACCGTTTATAATCCAACTCTTTCCACTACGCCGTTTCTGGCCGATTTCGCAAAGCGTGGAGCGGTTGTTTCGGACATGTACGCAGTGATTCCGCGGACATCTGCGGCGTGGATATCTATCCTCTACGGAATTTATCCCAGTAGCAACGACGTAATCGACCGATGGTCGATCGTACCTGGCGGTCAGGAACGATTTAAGAGTCTTCCTAAGCTTCTGGCGGACCAGGGGTATGCGACCGGATTTATTACATCTACCCACTCAGATTTCGAGCACGAGCAGGCCTTGATCAATGGCATTGGATTTCAGTGGGTGCAGAGTGGAAAAACTCTCCCTTCCCATGGGTTACCGGAAGTTAACTACGACGGATTCGAAGATAGCATTATGGTTGAGCCAGCCCTAAACTGGATCACCAGTCAATCCGCTGCTGGGCACCCTTTCTTTCTCGCAATGATGACTAATGTCGGTCACGATCCCTATTCGTTTCCTTCCAGTTGGGAAAAACGCTATTTCGGAACGGGGCACAATTCTAAGTACGAAAACTATCTCAACTGTATAGCCTATATTGATTCCGTGCTTCACGATTTCTTGCTGAGACTCGACCGCCTTGGTGTTCTTAAATCGTCCGTCATTTTGATCTTGGGGGATCACGGAGAGGCGTTCGGGGAACACGGTCCGCGCCAACACATCTTGGTACCTTATGACGAAGCCCTGAAGATACCGATGATTATCTACGCAGATGGTCTCATTCCACCTGGTTCCTCCATATCGGGCCTTCGTCAAGAGCCTGACATACTGCCTACCGTACTTGATGCACTTGGGTTCCAAGTCGAACGCTTAAACGTCCCCGGGCATTCCCTGCTCAAGCCGGTGTCCCCAGATCGCAAACTCTACTTCTCCACTTCTTTCTTTGACGGCGCGCTTGCGATGAGGACAGGTGCGACAAAGTTCATCTACAACTTCGACCGAACTCCGTTGGAAGTGTATGACATCGAGCAAGATCCGGGAGAGCAACACGATATCGCAGATACAATTCCAGAAGGCAGACACAAGGAAGTTGTCTTTGACATGCTTGTTTGGCGGGAAAGAGTGCGCCAAGCATTGATCACGAATCCGGGAACTACAGCTGTTCACTGACTTGATCGACGTAAAGAGAGAGGATTCTGTCTATTAGCAGCTATACTGTGATATAAACCTCACTTTTCCTGGACTAAAATCCTCGCACTGGTCTTATGATTCTCAAATCCATATGCAGGACAATTTCCGCCGATAGTTCGTCCTGACTGGCTCTGAACGTCAATTACTAACGGGATGGAACGCTGTTCGAATGCAAAGGTACGTGGTCCATCACCATCCTGATCTCTCAGTCACGCAAGTCAGGGCAGGCGAGAGGACGATAACGCTCCTAGGATATCCCGATGGACATGTTTCTCTGAGTGGACATTGCAGCGAAGTCGCCCGCTGTTTCTACGATCATTCGCCGCGGGCAGGCCCGGTGAGGCCAAAAGAACTGGCAGACATCACTACACAGGTCAGCGCCTTTCAAGATTGTCCCTCAATCAAGGCACACTCGGAGGCGATCCATTTGGTGGTTCTATAAAGGGGGAAGTCAAGAAAAAACATCTCTCCTGCAGTGCGCCAGCGAAGAAGTGCGCTCGAACGGCGTGAGAATCGAAAGGAAAAGCTCTTGAATTGGCCGACGTCGTTAGAGATAGCCCGTTACACGTGCGTTCCGCGTCTCGTCAATGCAGTTTTCCACCGTTGGTCGAAATGAAAGACCAAATAACCGATTGGCCATGGATAAACGCGTCCGTTGTAATCCTGATAGGTTCTATTTGGGTTGCGAAGGAACCGGGTTGCATCAGTAACCGATGGGAAGAGGCCGCGCGCATGCCAGAATTCTGCCACTATCGCTCTCCCCCTCTCATCCATGTTCGCAATGGCTTTGCTGTGCACTGCCATAAATGGGCAACCCATCTTCTCGACCTTACGAACGGCTTCGGCGCAATCAGCCTCGTTCGTTGTTTCACCCCAGATCTGTGCACAGTGTGGCTGGGTGAGGTCGTACGAACTCTTCAGAATGCCCTTTGACTCTAAGAAGCCCGAGTAGAGGAAGAACTCCGTCAGCTGCTTCTCGAGGAAGGTTAAGGCAAACGGCTTGCCTTCGCGGTCCTCCAGATATTGCATAAGAGCACGCGCCTCCGACGCCAGAATCGTGAAAGGTGTGGTCGTGCGCGTGAACCAGTTCAGGTACAGCTCGGGGCTGAGGCCGAAGTACGAGAGGGTGCGCTCCAGAAAATTTCGCATCGGGTCCTCGATAAAGGAATGGCCGTTGATGCGTGGCAGGCCCGCCTCGGTCTCCAAAAAATCCCTCGCGAGTTGACTAATGAGGTGGTTTTTCGCATCGAGCAAGACATACCGCTCGGACCGAATCACTTCCGCGGTTTTGATCTTCAGAACCTGTTGCGTCCACCAGCCGCCAGCGCCGACAGGGATCGTAACCAATTCCCCTCGCGAGATAAAGCGCACCAGTCTAGCGAGTTTGCCGTAGTGGTATAGGAGGTCCGTCCGCCACCGATTCGAAGTGGCACGCTGCGAGTTGTCGACAACGATGATTTCATCAACTAGGTCCGGCGGGCAGTAGAGTCGCATCGATCGGGCCTGTAATCGTAGCAGCCCGGTCTCCCCGTCATATGCAACAGTGACGAAGGTATATGGGCGGTGATCGATCATGTTTTCTCAGCCGTCAGAAGCTCCGGTGGCGACAGTTAGGTCTACCCATCCGCTGGGCGGAACAGAACTCGAATCCAGCCTGCGTCACGCACTCGTTATCACCGAGCAGAAAGCTCCCTATTTTGTTACCGGCCATCGAAATAACTCTGTGCCGACAGGAGAGAAAAAAGGTCACTTTCTGCCGCGCGTGGTGGGGCTGATGCGGAAACGAGAGAGGGCCTCGCCCAGGTTTTGCAGGAAGGCTTCGGAATTGTAGACGTCCGTATCGATCTTGGTCCCATCATTCGAGGCGATGGGCTCGACTTCATCCAGTTGGAACTCGCGCGCGACTTCTTCGACGGTCTTGGGCTCGATGGGGCGTTGATGGTCGACGAATGCGTTGACGAGAGAGTGTTCGCAGAGCAAGTTGATGACGCGCGGGATACCGAGCGAATAAAGATGAACCGTATCCATGGTTTGCGGGCTAAAGATGGGTTCCAGTCCTGCGCCGGCTGTCTTCAAACGCTCGGTGATGTACTGGTGAGTCTGTTCCTTGGAGAGAGCAGTGGTCTTGCAGCGGACCATAATGCGCTGCCGCAATTGACGGAGTTGAGGGAGCTTGAGTTTTTCCTCGAGTTCCGGCTGGCCGGAGAGAACAATTTGGATAAGTTTCTCCGTGGAAGTTTCGAGGTTGGTTAGCAGCCGAATTTCTTCCATCACGGGATAGGTCAGGTTTTGTGCTTCGTCAATAATCAGAACAGCCGTTTCACCCGCGCGATAGCGATCCAGAAGCCAGTGGTTCAGTCCCATTAACTGCTGACTCTTGGACTTAGAATCACACTGAATTTCGAATTCGGCGAGAATAAAATCAATCAGCTGGCTCGTGTTCATCCTGGAGTTAAAAAGAAAAGCCGTACGAGCCCGCCGATGGTGGAGCCAGTCAAGAAGGCGGTTGATCAGAGTAGTCTTGCCAGTGCCGACTTCACCGGTGAGGGTGATAAACCCTTTACGGGTTTGGATACCGTACATCAAACCCGTCAAGGCCTCTTCGATCTCGGTCGTCAGGAACAGAAAGCGTGGATCGGGATTGACGTTGAAGGGGCTCTCTTTAAGACCGAAAAAACTCTTGTACATAATCTGGGTCTCTCGTCCTGATTCCCAACTACCATTCATTCTACCTGTGATTCGACCTCGATGCGCTGTGCAGGGCGGCTAGGTTTCTCCCTAGAAAACCCGGCGAAATATTAGGGCAAAACGAACGGGCGTGGGTGCCACTGGAAATTGACGGTTACGTTCTGATAGGTGTTGGTGGGGCTGCAACCCGTACCCGTGCAGCCAGCCTGGCTGACACTGGCAATATTGGCAGTGTACGCAAGTCCAAAATTGAAGTTCCGCCCGATCGGGCGGCTGACTCCGCCACCAACAAACCAACTATCGTAGATAGGGCTGCTGAATTGCGAGCTACCCCCCACGGTGCCGTTGCGAGCATAGCCAATGTTTACATTGCCCGTCCAAACTCGCGTCAACTTACGGAAGGCAGTGGCCGTGGCCTGATCCAAGATCGAACCGATCAGCACACCGCTACCGCCAGAGAGGCCGTAGATGTAACCAAGAGAAATCCCGCCACGCGGGAAACCGTAAGTAAGAGTGGCGGTGCTGGAAACTCCCGTCTTACGCGAGGCGGTGCCAATAGGAATGCGGTAATAGGTAACCTCTGGTCCTACGAAAAGACGGAGGGCAAGGCGACCCGTGAGTTTGCGGCCATACGCAACACTCATAACGTGATCACCGTAAGCCTGGGGGCTACCGGGAAAGTGGTAGGCGCTGAAGCGATAGACCAAACCGACGGTGCTGTTACGATTGAGTGCGTAGTTGTAGCCAATGCTCCCTACCGTAGTGTCGGAATCGAAGTTACCGGCCTGGACAAAGCTCAACATCCCATAGGAGCCGGAGACAGTAAGGGAACTACGGCGCGAGAATTTATAGGTCGCCTGAAGAGCAGCGGCGTTGCTGTACGCGGCTCCAAAGCTGCCGTAGATGCTTTGGTTGGGAATATAGTTGCCACCAAGACCTGGAATTGTGGCGGCGAGTGACCCACCGACACCAGGAATGCCCAGATTTGTGCCACCGCCAAAGCCGAAGGAAGTCTGCGGGAGGTAGGAGAATTGATCAACGATCTGAATGAGCCAACGCTCCGTGTGAAAATTCTGAGCCATTGCCAGCTGATGATAAGAGCCGCTTCCCCGCGCGGAGTCCGTAGAGAAATACCCGCCGCCCGAATAGTTGACGGCAAATGTGGCGCGACTCCACGCTTCGAGCAAACTGAGATTCCCAATGAAGTAGTTATCGGCATACCAATTAGAGCCGCCGGATTGACCGTAGGGATTGGATGGCAGATTGGAGCTGAACTGAAGACCCGGAACCCAGTAACTATGGCGAATTTCGGGGTAGCCCAGAGTGGCATTTTGCATGCCGGTGAGCGGAGAAAAATCGGGTTGCAGTTCACCTTGCTGCTGACCATTTTCAATCCCGGGAATTGAACGGCCCGCCGGTTTTGGTGGAGAATCAGGCATAGGCTGTGGAGCGCCGGGCACAGGTTGTGGCTCTTCCTGCGCGCGAGAAGGCAACGCTCCAAGAGAAAGGGTAAGAGCAAGAAAACAAGTTCCGAGAATGGCTTTACGGCAATTCATAGGTCAATCCTTATGGCACAACAATCACGTCGCCCGGTTGCAGGAGAATGTCTTCCTTCTTGCCCTTGAGGACATCCTTGTAGTTGTAAGGATGCTTCACCTGTTTTCCGTTTTCGTTACGGAGAATGTAGATGCCTTTTTCCTTGGCAAATTGCGTGAAACCGCCTGAACTCGAAAGCGCTTGCAAGACTGTCATGCTGGGAAGAAGAGGGAGAGCGCCGGAGCGGGCGACCTCGCCAGTGACAAAAACTCTTCGACTGTTGATCTGGTTGACGGTGACGGTGACTTGCGGATTGTTGAGATACTTGGTGAGGCCTTCGTGGATGTTGCCAGCTAGCTGCATAGCGGTGAGACCCGCAGCTTGGACATCATTTAAGAGAGGCAAGGAAATCTTGCCGTCGGGACGGACAGGGATAGTGCGTGAGATTTCGGGTTCCTTCCAAACGTCAATCTGCACCACATCCTGGGGTCCGATGTGATAGTCCTCCTGTTCGGTGGTTGCAGGTGTCGGAGCCGCAGCAGAGGTTTTGCCGGCGTCGGGTTTTTGACTGGAAGTGGAGTCCGTAGACTGAGCGGCGGCATTCCAACCCAAGCCCAATGGCATCAGGAGCAAACCTATCAGTATTTGAAGTCTTAAGTGCATATTGTTCTTCTCCCCTCAGTTCTCACGGTCCCCGGGAAAGGCCCCCATCTGTTTAATCTTGTACAGCAGGGATTTATAGCTAATCTGCAAGTCTTGAGCAGCGCGCTTGCGATTCCAGCGAGTGCACTCCAACGCATGCATGATCATCTCACGTTCTGCTTGGCGGGAGGCGGCGCGGGCAACTGTTTTCAGTGAGCGTGAAGGCCCTCCTTCCCCTGGAAGAGGTTTTGCTTTCCAATTCAGTTGAAGTTCCTGCAGTACCCTCTGGACGTCACCAAAAACGGCAACCTTCCGTGCGAAATTCTCGAGTTCGCGAATGTTACCCGGCCAATGATAGTCAATGAGTATATCGATCGTCTTTTTATTGAACGGTATAATCCTCCTCTTGGAGCTGCCGCAATGTCTGATCAGAAAGTACTCCAGGAGAGAGGCAACGTCTTCTTTCCTTTCGCGGAGAGGTGGTAGACACAGACAAGCACCGTTGATACGAAAATAGAGTTCACGCCGAAACCATCCACTCTCCACGTCCTTATCAAGGCTTCTCGTCGCCGAGGAGATGAAACGCGTAAAGCGGTCATCGCGCTGCAAAGCTGATTCACAATCAGATAGTTGAGAGAACAATGCCCGTTGCCCCGCAAGATCGAGTTCTTGCAAATTGTCGAGATACAGTGTTCCGCCTACAGGATGGGCGGCAAGATCTCTGATGGCCTCTGAGACCTGGAAGGAGAGACGCTGAGGGTCAAGAACGGTACAGTTGATTTTCCGGAATGGCCCGTTGCTGGCTCTCGAGAGGCTGTGAATGAGGCGGGCGTAGGTGTCCTTTCCCGCGCCGCTTTCGCCCAACACCAAAACCGATATATTTGTGCGCGCGATTTCCAATGCCATGGCGTTAAGTGACTCCATGGGCGTTCCGCAGCCGAAGAGGATGCCAATGCCGGCCGTGCCGGCCGAGGCATCGACAAGATCGGTAGAGTGCTGATCCATATAGCGAAACCTAGCGCGCCAGATTTGGTGTTGGCTTTCCACCGAAAGCTGGTACAGGGAGAATAGTTCAGCGGAATGGATGCAAGTACCTCGCCAGAAAACGGGAAGCATATGCCGAACAAGGAAAGCATGTAACTATTTCATATTAAATGACTTACGCCACCTCCGGAAGCTTTCGGCCAGCCAGAACTCAGCCAGATATCCCCAAAGAGTTCCGCGAAGTGGTAATTTCTTCTCCTTTCTTCTCTTCTGCACCTCCTGCTGACTTCAGGAAGCCCCTAAGACTATCCTCACAAAGCACTTACCGTGGAGAGAAAGAGGTCCACCTAAGACTCGTCGGAAACTTCAATCTGGTGCTGATCGACGATGAAAGGACGGAAGTGATGCCACTTTCGTTCGTCCTTACCCACTCTCTGAAAAACACAGATATTCGGAATGGGAGTCTGGACCTCAGAAAAGTCGCTGCGGTTAGTACGGACAAATGAAACGACGGTCTTAACGCTGGACATCCACATGTCATCGAGAATGACCAATCCGCCGATTTTGCAGAGTTTTGCATAGAGGAAGAAATCCACGAGCACATCTTCAAAAAGATGGCCACCATCGATGAAGATCAAGTCGTACGCCCAGCATTCGCGTTCGAGTTCGACAGCGGCGCGCACGGAAGTCTGTTCAACGAACCGAAACCTACCCGGGGGGGCAAGGGCCTTTGGGGTCGTCAGGCCGATGCCGTGCCAAGCCGATCGTTGGTAAGGATCAATGGCACTGTGATGGCCAAAGTTGTTCTTTGCGAGTGCGGCTAAGAAAAACAAAGTGCTGAATCCATATCCAAGACCGATTTCCACGGTCCTTCCCGGCTTGGATTTACGGCACTCTTCATATAGCCACATACCTTCTTCAGGCGAGATTTTCACTGTCTCGTCAAGGGAGTGGTGCTGTCCATCGACGCCCAGCTGGGGTTCACCGTGGTACATCGACAAAAGTGTTGACTTGAACGGCGCGTCCAAATCGTCAAGAAGTTCCAATTGAAGACCAGGGGGGCGCGGCGTCCTTTTCGAAAACAGATTCAATAAGCTCCTGGCGCGCATAGGTTTCTCCTTTGTGTCCGTCGGCCGGGAGTGAGTCAGATTTAGACAGGCTATCAGCCATGAGGTATTCGCGGCCAAAAGTGACATGAAAATATCCGCAAATTTTATTTTAGAGCGTTATCCGTTTGGGAGACGGCTCTCGGAAGAGCGGAAGCACGGTGCTCGCCCAGCCCTAACAATATAGCGACGGTGCAAGTCGGAGGAAAATGTCCATCTTGCCTTAGGCGCACTAATGAGGTCTGGTACACGACTCTCCGGCGGCTGGCAGTTCAGCAATGAACCAGCTCGGGAAGAAAGGGTTAGTTGATTGTTGTGAATTCCTGGCAAATTGGGTCTTTGCGCGTGCGGGCGGCGATCCTTTGTCTCGTCCAGCCGCACGTTACATATGGTGCGTTGCCCCAGCATGAGATGCAGATGGAATTCCGAGTTTAGAAGTGGCGCTTGTCGTATTTCTTTTTGATAATGTAGGGAAGCAAAGCAAATTCCGCCAAGGAAGGCAACGGGTCCTTCCAGCAGAAAACGGATTCGGTGCGCGTGTTCTTGAGGGACTTCCAATAATCGCCCAATTTGAGGTATCCACCGAAGAGATCCGAGGCGATGACGGACAGATCGGGAAGTAAGCGCAACCAACCAAGACCCGCGGGTGCGCGAGAGGGTTCCACCGACAGTCCCAGCTGATCTGCAAATAATAAGTACGGAAAATCGACCCCAGCCGCTTGCCCCAGGCCGTGAAAACCCCAGGCACGGGCATTTACGTCGAGGAGCTTGTATTTCCCATCGCGAGGATCTTGTTTGTATTCGACCTCAACAATCCCATGGAAATTGATGGCTCGCAAGAAACGCTCCGACAACTCTTCAATTTCGGGAAGTTCGATGGTCTCGACATACGTTGCGGCGCGCCCGAATTCGCGGGGATGTTGGCGCATACGGCGGGCCAACAGGGTGGAATGCGCGTGGCCGTCACGAAAGAAGGCACAGTAGGAAAGTTGACGCAGTCCGTCTCCCGGAATAATTTCCTGGACGAGGATTTCTTTTGTGCTGATGTCTTTCGTAGCGCGTTGATAGAGAGCTTGCAGTTGCTCCGGGGTCTCCGCGCGCCAAGCTTTATCGCCAGTCGCGTAAAAAAATCTCTCTTTGACGGCCGGCTTGATAGCAAGGGGAAGCCGAGAATACAGCGAGGGAAGCTCATCCACGCTATTCAGATTCCACGTACCAGGGACGGGAATGCCAAGTCGTTCGGCGAGTTTGTACGTGTTGTTCTTGTCCCAAACCCAGCGAATAGTGTCCCATGGTGGAGTCGTGACGCGGTAGAACTCCGCTAGGCGATCACGCTGAAGCGAAAAGGCGGCAACCGTCTCATCGCGGGTAGGAAAAAGGACCCAATCTTTCAGGCCGAATCGCCGACCGACTTCCAAGGTTGACTCAACAACCTTTTGGTCGTCGAGCAAATCGGGGACCCGCACCACGCGGGCGACATATTTGGAATAGACCGAAATTGAATGCTGGTCTTCCAAAATATAAACGGGAATGCCCCGGCGACCGAGACTGCGAGCGACAGCCAGGCCAGGGTGGTCGCCACCGATGACGACAGCACCGACATACTGATTCCATGTCACGCGATCCATATCCGCCTCATGGTCAAGCGTCCGCTACGTGAAGAAGACATTATCGAGCGACCACGCGGCTGCGCACGATTGCAGAGGCCAATTCGTGGGAGGCAAATTCCGTGCCCGTAACGAAGTAAAGAAGCGGGCCGAATGAACGCGCTGCGGTCGCGCCGATGAAATGAAGACCGGGTAGTGAACTTTCGAAGCCGGCTTTGATCACTGGATAGCCATCGAACACGCGCACTTTATGGACCACCTGAGGCGACATAAAGGTGTAGCGCGAAATATCGATGGAATAGCCCGTGCCGAGGATGACGTGGTCCGCAGAGATCGTGGTGCCATCATTCAACTTTAATTGTGCCTGAGAGCCGACAGACTTAGATTCCGTGACAAAGCGGCCGGTCTTGATGGTGACATTCTTTAAGCGAGCTGGCAGCCAATTCGAACCCGCAGGACGCACGGCGCGCTCCCGGAATTTATCGCGGAACACGAGCGGGAAGTGTTTTACGATGTGAGGATACGCGACCAGCCGGCTGATTCCCGCAGGTCCAACGTCATGCTTAGAATAGAGCATCTTGGAAATCAGTCCGAGTTTGTGCAGCCATGGATGCTGGCCAATCCAACGGAGGGTTTCCACTTTGGCGATGATCTCGACATCAGCACCAGCTTCATGCAAGAGAGCCGCGGATTCCAGAGCGCTCTGCCCCCCTCCGATAACGACTACTTTCTTCCGGTGAAAACCTTGGACCTCAAATCCGGAGTAACAATGAGTTAATTGCGGAGCTAGGAGAGTTTGGAACTCAGCGGGAATTTTCCGAAATGGGGCAATACCCGCGGCCACGACAACGCGCTTGGAGCGGAGGGAGGTTCCGTCCTCGAGCACGCTGCGGAAGCCGTCGTTTGTGACTTCAATCCGCGCCACTTCGCGGGTGTCCAATTCAGGCAGCAATTGGCGCTGGAACCACTTGCCGTAGTCAACGAACGTTTCGAGGGGGATCGGAGCCTGCGGCTGCTTGCCAACGGCATTTTCATAGGCATCAAGGGAGAAGGCATCGACCGGATCGGAAATGCTGGAGGCAGGCCGTGGGGAGCGCAAGAGCATACCCGCGGGCATTTTCTTGTCCCAAAACTCCATGGGCCGACCGAAAATGCGGACGTCGATGCCCACTGCCTTCAGGTGAGCGGCAGCGGAAAGACCATATGGGCCGGAACCAATGATGACAACTTCGCAAAGAGTCTTGGATCCCGAATTGTGACCTGTCACAGGAGTAGCACCATCTACTTTCAGGTTGGTATTCATCTCTTTTCTAAGTGCCAGATGCAAAAGTATATCCTTTGGCGCGAAAATGCTTGGCCGCGCGCCGCGCGAGCCATTTCCTTAGGAGGTGTGCCACTGGCTGCCTCAACAGAACCGAGATGGCATCCCTTTTGTTTTGCCCTGTGAAGCGGCTTTCAATGTCAATTTCCTAGCAAATTGCGGATTCTACGAAAGATTTTCGTTTCGCACGGCGCAAGATAAATATGTTGGCATGCAACCAAGTCAGAGTAAATAGTTCGAAAATACTCGAGAGTTATAGACCTTTTAGAACGAAAAAACGAGGCGACTATCCTTCTCGCTGGCATAGGCAACGCGGGCGCGTTCCCTGCCTTCGCCTTCGATCTGCCATTGCCCATTGCTTTCGACCAATCGCATTGCGGCGCGTTGCCGCCACCAACGATTGACTTGGCGGGGCGTGGTTGTCCAGACACCTTTTTCTTCGCGCAGGCGAACAAGATAGGCGAGCAGGGCCTTGTAGATGTCGCACTCCCGGGCATTTGCGATGTAGTCGGGATGAACAATGAAGTTGAGGAGGCCATGGTTCTCCATAATCAGATCAATCTGCTGTTTCCAAAGATCAATGGAGTAATCATTGAGGATAAAAAAGAGCGTGTAATCCTGAGTAGCGGTCACCGGGATTTCCAGAATATCACCTAGGAAGTAGGGCATAACAGTACAGCATCCGCCGCGCTGTGGATCCAAATTGGCGACGTTGGGCACGGACATGTCGTAGGAAAACTTTAGAGCATCATACCAAAGCTGTTTTCTATACAAGACGCCAGCCCGGAATCCATCCGCTTCAAACTCCTTGCCGTAGGAATTGATCTTGGTGGCGCGTTCAAGAAATTTCTTGCGGTTATGGTACAACTGCCCATCGTGGTTCAAGTCGTGAACGGCGATCTCAAAGCCGCGTTCGCGAATGGAACGCAAGAACTCCTTGCTGACAACGTAACGCTGCTCGGGAATGACCTGGAACGACGCGTTGATCCCAAAGGACGAATTAATGTCCATGAGTGTTGCGCAATAATCGCGGCCCATTTCGGTTTCGACGTCGTGGGTCATGATGGAAGCACTGGGGGCGCCATCAGGCCAAAACCAAACAAAAGGAATACGGGGCAATCCGTTGGCGCGGAGAGACAGGAGCAACAATTGTCCCAGCATGTTATCCACAGAACAGTCGACCGGCCAACGAGGGAAAGAAGGATTGTCTCGGACCTTCAGATGAAATTTTTGAAGATGCTTCCGGATCGCGACGGGAAGAACGGGCCGGACAAAATAATACATCTTCGTGAGGGCAGATATGGGCAGGTGGCTGCGCCAATCGTCGACATAGAGTTCACAACGAAGATTTTTGACAACTTGAGAAGGGTCGAAAGGCAGTAAGGTGACACCATCCTGAATACCAATATCCAGGAACGCGTCGCGCAACTGACCCGTGGGGGATTCCGCCGGGCTCTGGCCGGAATAAGCCCCATAACAAGTTGCATCTTGCCCGACGCGGAAATATCCGCTCTTTGCGGAAAGGGGACCCTTCCGCTCGAACCGGATAAGACTCTCCGGGCATCGAAAATATTCAGTTAAACAGTCATTCATTCGAATCTTTTGAGGCCTCTGTTATCGTACCAATAGAGGAGCTTTGCATCCTAGCGTAAGCTCGACCAAATAAGGTCTTGAACTTTCTTTAAGATCGGATTGCATATCAGTACCAGGCACGCACTGGTCTAGAAGAAACTGCAGTCAAGCACTACAATTCTCGTCGTTATGTTTTTTCTGTGATGAGAGCCGATAGCACTCAACAATTTCCCCGAATTTCATCCATACCTTGAGCTTGCACGAAAAGCGACGCCCCGGATTGACGGCAGTGATCCATTGCAGAGTCCAATTCGCGAGCCGACGGATGATATAAAGAGGAACACCGGCAAGCCGGAGCTTTGCTCCTTGCGGTAAGCCAAATGTGCGAATATCCGCTCGCGCTTTGTCGTACCACCAGGCAAGAAAATATTCTTTTTGCAGGCGCTGAGCGGGGAGCGAGTGATATACGATGGCCGAAGGCTCGTACCACAGACGCTGCCCTGCGCCTAATGCCCGAAAGCCAAATTCCGTGTCCTCGCTGCGGGTTTCTGAACCGGGACGGGGTCCCAAATCCGTGCGGAAACCGCCGACTTTCTCGAACACTTCCCTACGAAAAGCCATGTTAGTGCCGAAAGGAGCCTCGAGAAGTTCGCCAGGTTGCAAGCCAAGATCGAAGATGGCAAGTGGAGCCAATGCATATTTGGCTTCAAGAGAGAGCCAAGTGGGCGGCGTGAAAGTGCGTTCTGGCAGAATGCGCCCTCCCGCACCCGACCACTCTTTCTTCTGAAAAACAGCCGTGAGATTTTGCAGCCATTTGGTGTCTACCATCACGTCATCATCGATGAAGGCCAAGATTTCGCCACGTGCCTCTCGGATGCCGGTATTGAGCGCGTAGGATTTACCCTGTTGCGGCTCAAACAAATAACGAAACCGCCCCGGGTATCGTCGACAGAATTCCTCCACAACGTCGCGGGTCTTATCTCTTGAGTTGTTGTCCACGACCAGAACTTCCCAAGAGATAGCGTCCGGCAAATGAGAAGCCACGACGCTTTCCAGAGCTGTTGCCAGGCTGTGGCAGCGGTTGTAAGTGCAAAGGATTACGGAAACTTTCATACGCGATTTTCTTTGCTGTTTATGATAGCGGGAGGCAGGTTGCCGCCACCAATATTACTCCGTGAACTCGAATGCAGGATTTCGACTATCTGACCAAACGTCATCCAGACTAGACACTTGCAATAAAATCTCTGCTGCGGATCGAATGCGAAGAGCCATCCAATCATTCGGCTTCGGAGTGGACGCAGCACGATGCCGAGGATGAACCAGATCGTAGGCCTACGGCCTTTCTCCCGGATCAATGCGCGACCGTGGTCGTAGAGGAAATGAAGAAAGTATTCTTTTTGGATTCGGTTTTCAAGCACTGCGTGATGAACGATAGCAGAGGGCTCGTACCACAGACGATCACCACCTTTAAGCACGCGACGCCCAAATTCAGTGTCTTCGCCGCGGATTTCTGAGCCGGGGCATGGACCGAGATCCGGACGGAAAAGCCCATACTTTTCGAAAATTTGCTTCCGAAAAGCCATGTTGGCTCCGTAAGGTGCTTCCGTGAGCTCCGAACCCTCCCGACCTTTGTCGAACAGGGCAAGAATTCCACCCAAATCGTAAGGCCCTTCCAGAGCCAACCAGGTTGGTGGGGTGAAGTTAAGCGGCGGAACGATGCGGCCTCCTACGCCCGCCCAGGTGTCGTTCTTCAAGGGGGCCGTAAGGTTGTATAGCCAAGTCGGCTCAACGGTCACATCGTCATCCATGAAGGCCAGGACCTCTCCTTCTGCCTCACGAATGCCTCGATTTAAGGCGTGGGATTTGCCCTGTTGCGGTTCAAATAGGTAACGAAATCGATCGGGATACCTGCGGGAGTAATCCTCTGCGAGCTCACGGGTCTGATCGCTCGAATTGTTATCGACCACAATCACTTTCCATTCGATCGATTCAGAAAGGACTTGGGCAGCGACACTATCTAGTGCCTTCGACAGACTCTGGCACCTGTTGAAGGTGCATATGATGACTGTAATCTTCATCGATTCGCGCTATTCGTTGTGTGTTTTTGTCGAGCGGCTAGTTGGCGATGGAAGAGCGTCACGACTGATCAAACGTCGCAACATTCTTCCAGCGATCAAAGTGAGTCCGCATTTGCGTCAGCATTATTTTACGGGCCAACGTTACGTCACGGCAGCGATTTTGAGGGCCTTGTCACGCGAGGAAAAAGACGCTTGATTGGAGAAGAGGCTATCGTAGGCAGCGCGACTCACCGCTGAGGCCAAGTGCTCAGAAGAAAGAGCATGCACGATGGCGTCTGCAAACGCTTGGGGAGTGTCATGGGCCTGAAGGCCCGCCTGTTCGATGCGGTCCATTGGCATACCGCGATACGCTTTCGACGTGCCGACGAAGGGCTTCCCGAGTGCAAGCGCTTCGATGGTCTTGATTGAGATACCCGTCCCGGAAACCATCGGGGCGATAACGCATCGCGCAGCACAATAGAACGGAGCGAGTTCCGCGGTCTGACCCACAAAGTAGGAACCAAACGCCTGATAGAGTTCTGGCAGCTCCTTGCGCACCAACGTGTCGATTGCGCCCACAATTTTGATTCGGTATCCGCACTGGGCGATAACGGGCCAGACCTGTTCGAAGAACCACTTGATAGCGGCACGATTAAAATCCGTGCTTTGGCCCACAAATAGCAAGTCAATCGGATCGGTAGAAGACTGACGAACAGCATGTACAGTGGAAACAAAAGTTTCATCTATTGTTGGCATGGCGAGAACGTGTTGTTTGTGTGGCAAACGCAGCTTGAAAAAGTTGAAATCGTCTACGGAGAGATGAACGAGCACGTTCGCTTTGTTGAGATGTGCGATTTCGGAGTGGAGTAGCCGCTCCAAGTTGTCATGACGATGCGTCCAAGGGTTGATCTCGCCCCTATCCTCCAGAAGCTGAGACTGGACGTCATGGGTATCAAGGATCATCGGCACACGGTGACCAGATTGAACTGCTCTCCCGAGCAAGCGCCGCGCGAAGCCCAGCGTGAAGACGTGATTGACGTGGATTAGGGTAACCGGCAGTCCGTGAATGAAGCGGATCGCCTCCTCAGGCAATTCCGCCGACTCTGCCGTAAACACGATCCAGTCGAGCGCCGTGCCGCGGAATGAATGTCTAACCCAAGCCGTATACTTTGCGGTGACAAACCTTCGCTTGTCGATCGCGGCAAAGAAGATCTGATCGGCTCCCAATTCTCGCATGCCGGCCTTGATGTCTTCCCAATCCGGGTGAGTTTCCGTAAAAGAGTTATGAATCGGGACACAGACAAAAGCAGTCAGGTAGCCGCGATTTCGGTAATACACAATCTGATTCTGCATTACGCGGGCCGTACCACTCCGTGGCCAAGGAGGGCCCACGATGATGACGGCCGGGGATTTCGTCGCCGACGTGTTCATCGTCGATTTTTCATACATTACTTCTATTATGTTTTCGTTCACGGTACGAGTTTAAAGTTAGTGTTGTTCGTTCCTGCACTAAATGAACGTCGGAAGATTTCGACGAGTTCGCCAGCAATCGCCCAAACGTGGCACTTATTGAAGAATCTTTTTTGTGGGTCGGATTCCCGAATCCACCACCAGACCCTTTTCGGTAAGATGTGCAAAAGGCGATTTGAGAAACTAATAAGGGGACGCGGAATGATTCCGATAGGGCGACGGTCCCCCTTTTCGCGAATTAGAGCACGTCCATAGTCATAGTGATATGCGAGAAAATATTCTTTCTTGAGACGACTTTCTGCAACCGCATGGCGGACGATCGCAGAAGGCACATACAGGATCGTTCCTCCGCCCTTCATGACTCTCGAGCCAAACTCTGTGTCCTCATACCGAATCTCACTTCCGGGAGAAGGGCCAAGGTCGGTACGGAATCCACCGTATTCAACGAATATTTTTTTTCGAAATGCCATATTGTTGCCAATCGGAGGCTTGGACATCGGACCGGCCTCGGGGCCGAGATCAAAGAGTGCGAGTATGCCCATCAAAGAATGGTGACCCTCGGTGGCCATCCAAGGCGGCGGAGAAAAGTCTCTTGGCAAATATACACGTCCACCTGTGCCAGCCCATTCGGAATCTGACAGCGGCTTTGTCAGCTCGTAGAGCCAATTCGGTTCAACAGTAACATCATCATCTATGAAGGCCAGTACGTCTGCTTCCGCCTCACGAATGCCTCGATTTAAAGCGTAGGATTTCCCCTGTTGCGGCTCAAATAAGTAACGAAAATGGTCGGGGTCGCGACGGCAAAAAGCTTCGGCCACCTCACGCGTCGTGTCCTTAGAATTGTTATCGATAATGAGGACTTGCCATTCGAAGGAATCTTGCATTCGTGAGGCCGCGACGCTTTCAAGAGTTTGCAGCAGACTCTGGCAGCGGTTATAGGTACACAAAATGACTGTAACTTTCATCTCTTCCTCTTACTGCTGACTCGGAGCGTGGGGCTGCACTTTGGGGGTCGTCAGATTGAGTCCAAGCGAAATAGCTACTTTCCTGCAGACAAGGTTTCCGACCGCTTGTGATTCTTTGCTCGAGACTGTCGACCGTAGATTTCGGCCAGCTCACCCGCAGCCATCCAAATGCGCATCTCCCGGAAAAATCGCACTTTGGAATCCGTAGCAAACATCCAGCGAATCGTCCTGGAGAAGATACTTAAAAAGTGCCGTGGAACGCCGAGATAGGGTTCACGCAAGCCATCTTGCCGGAGCATGGCTCGTCCATAAGCAAACCACCATGAGCGGAAATATTTTTTTGTGAGACGTTCTTTCGGGATGGGATGGTAAACGACCGCCGAAGGTTGATACCACAGGCGCTGGCCAGCTCTCAATAGCCTGTGTCCGAACTCCGTGTCCTCGTTGCTCATTAGGCTGTCGCCGCTTCGGCCCAGGTCGAGGCGAAATCCGCCATATTTCTCAAACACGGCTCTTCGATAAGCCATGTTTGTTCCGAAGGGCGGTTTGGTCAACTGGCCTGCCTCTGGCCCCAGATCAAACAGTGCCAAAACGCCACCTAGATTCATCGGATTATCCAGAGGTAGCCACGAAGGCGGCGTGAAATCCCCGGCGGGAAGAATTCGTCCGCCGGCTCCGGCATACTCCGGATTCTGGAAAGGAGACGTTAATTCCCGGAGCCAGTTGGGTGCCACGGTTACGTCATCGTCCATAAAGGCGATGATATCGCCCCGCGCTTCTTGGATCCCGCGGTTGCGGGCATGAGAAAGGCCCTGACGTAATTCAAAGAGATATCGAAACCTACGCGGATGCAGGTTGCAAAACCTCTCGGCTACCTGGCGGGTATGATCTTTCGAATTGTTGTCCACCACCAAGACTTCCCATTCGACACATTCGGGAAGCTGCGAAGCAGCTATACTCTCAAGGGCCACCGTGAGAGTCTCGCCCCGATTGTAGGTGGACAAGATGACCGAGATCTTCATGAGTTGGTTGGCAAATTCTGCATGACGAGGTCGAATGCTTCGTCGCGTGAGGCGAAAGAGGCCCGTGTGGAAAATATCCTATCGTAGGCAGCTCGGCTTAAGGCTCCAGCCTCTGCTTCCTTGGCAAGTGCATGCGCCAGAGCGTCCGCAAAGGCCTGTGGGTCGTCGTGCGCGCGAAGCCCTGTTTCTTCTATCTTTTCCATTGGCATTCCGCGATAGGCCTTCGACGTACCAACGAATGGCTTCCCCAAGGCGAGCGCTTCGATCGTCTTGATCGAAGTGCCAGTTCCGGAAACCATCGGAGCAATAACGCAACGCGCGGCGCGATAATATGGGGCTAAGTCGGTGACTTCACCAACGAAACAGGAGCGAAATTCTTCGTAAACGTTGGGCAGGAATAGACGTACGAACGATTCCACCGCACCTACTATCTTCAGGTTGTAGTTTCGGTGTGCAATGCGAGGCCACACCTCGGCGAAAAACCACCTCATAGCGTCAAGATTCGCTCCGTGGCCTTGCCCAACGAATAACAGGTCAATGGCTTCTTCCGGCGTTGGCACTGGTGTTGCATTCACCTTGGCGATGAATGCCTCATCAATCGTGGGCAAGACCAAAACGTGGGGCCTGTTGGGCATTCTAGTTTGAAAGAAATGAAAATCGTCCACGGAGAGATGAACGAGTACATCCACCTTTCTCAATAGCGAAAATTCGGAATGAATTGTGCGCTCGAGTACATCGGGCTTGTGTGTCCAAGGGTTTAGCTCGTGCCTATCTTGCAAGAGGTGCGATTGAACGTCATGGGTCTCAAGAATGATCGGCATCCGAGCATGGCGGCCTTCCAATTTCTTGCGCAACCGGAGGGCGAAGCCAAGCGTTTGGACGTAGTTGACGTGAAATAGGGCCACGGGCATACAGCGCAGGAACTGAATAAGATCATCAGGTAGTCGGACCGAATTGCCCATCGCAAACTGCCAGTCAAGAGCTGTTCCCTGGAATACATGACGGACTGAGTCGGTATACTTGGTTAACTGGTATCTGTTCTTGACAAGGTGGGCCAAGAACGGACTTGGGTCGCCCAAGTC
>JACXTT010000440.1_pt1 | contig 70384 bp, 57 predicted proteins | sample 9270951 | NCBI WGS metagenome assembly JACXTT01 (sample SAMN15532306, study PRJNA645909) | rock metagenome | isolation source: weathered quartz diorite | place: Puerto Rico | collected 2017-06-21 | reverse complement strand
ATCGGATTAATAAGCTCTCGCTTTTCGTAAGTTTCGGATATTCTGAATATTATGTCAATGACAATTAAGCGTTCGAGTGAACTAACAACGAGCACCCCCCCCCCCGAAATTTATAATCATAATTGACGAGTCGTTTGCGTAGTAAAAGATTATCTGATCAATACTCCTTCAATCGAATTCTTAAAACTTTGAATGTCCGGACAACGCTGTAAACCGTGACGGCGCACCCGCATGACAGGACATGGTTTTTGAGCAAGATTTATTCATCGTGCAAATCGGCGGCGATTTTACTACAGATTTCTGAGTGCTTTCTTTGCGTTTGCAGCTGTTACACAATGCAAAACAGATGCAGATCAGTGTGATAGTATAACACGAAGCATAAGTAATTTTGAGCATGATGATCAATCGGTTTTTAAGCTTGCTAAATTTACCAGTAAATAGAATATAACGCAACTAAAACGCCGCAGATTAAAAGTACCCCCACCGCAAATGAAGCATGTGGTTTGAACATCCTGGTATCAACGTCCAGCGCATGTACCCTGTCCCCTTTACTGTTTTCGATCATGCTGATAACATACATGACGGCGATACAGATCAGAAATACAAATCCCATCCTGTCCAAAAACGGGATCTCATAAACACCTCGGTCATTCACTTTGGAAAAGCCGCTTGAAGACAAAAACGAGAGGTCGGTCCAGCGCGGTAAAAGTTTAAATAATACCGATAATACAAAGCCCCCCACCGTAGCGAAGAGAGCCGCATTCGAGGTGGTTTTTTTCCAGAAAAAGCCGAGAATAAACATCGCGAAAATCCCGGGGGAGACAAAGCCCGTATACTCCTGAATATATTGAAAACCGCCTTTTTTATCGATCCCGAGATAGGGTGAAATAACAATGCCTAAAAGCATAGCGATGACCACCGCAATTTTTCCCACCCTTACGAGATTTTCTTCGGAGGCATATGTTTTAAAACTATTTTTATAGATGTCTAAGGTAAATATCGTAGCAATACTATTTACTTTGCCGGCAAGGGAGGCAACTACTGCTGCTGTCAAGGCAGCGAACGATAAGCCTTTCATATAAGTTGGCAATAAGTCGAGCAATACAGGGTACGCGTTATCCGGATTCAACTCGCCGTTATGCATCATCTGCTTATGGAAAAGATCCTGCTTATATAACACGAACGCCGCTATACCCGGTAAGACGACAATAACCGGCATAAGTAATTTTAAGAATGCGGCAAAAAGGATTCCTCCGCGGGCGGTCTTTAGGTCGGCGCCCAGAGCACGTTGGGTAATGTACTGGTTACAGCCCCAGTAATTGAGATTCACGATCCACATACCGCCGATCAACACTGTTAGTCCGGGCAGGTCCATGTAACTGGGATTATCCTTTTTAAAAATCATATGGAAGTGGTCACGGGCGTGCGAAGTCATCAGGTTAAAACCATTTAAAGGGCCCGAACTGCCAAAATGCTCAGCGACTAAATTTAAGGCAATATACGTTGTTACCAGCCCTCCTAAGATCAGGAAAAAAACCTGGATGACATCTGTATAACCGATCACTTTCATACCACCCAGTGCAATAATGACCGCAAATATCGCCAGGCCCCAAATACAGACATCAAAACTAACACCGGAGATACTGTTCACAGCCAAAGCCCCGAGGTAAAGAATCGAAGTCAGATTGACCACAACATAAAGCAACAGCCAGAACACGGCCATGATCATAGCTACAGTACCATTGTAACGCTGCTTTAGAAATTGAGGCATAGTAAAGATCTTGTTCTTCAAATAAACCGGAATAAAGAAGACGGCTACAATAATCAGCGTTAACGACCCCATCCATTCGTAAGTGGAGATGGCCAGGCCCATTTTAAAACCAGAGCCGCTCATACCGATAAATTGCTCGGCGGAAATATTTGAAGCGATAAGCGATGCGCCGATTGCCCACCAGGTTAACGAACCTTCAGCCAAAAAGTAATCGTGGGAAGTAGAACCTGCACTTCTTTTGCGCTGGTAAATCCAATAGCCGTAAACAGCTACAATCAAAAAATAGGTAAAAAAGACAATGTAATCACCCGTTTCGAGCCTTTTCATGAGGTATAGGGTGTTAGGTGATCAGTTATAAATAAACGGTGTTGTAAAGTGGGATACATTAAAAAAATTATGATAGTTTATAATGATTTTCGGAAGCCTCTTTTAATAATTGAGCTGCATATTCTGGTGTGATATCTCTTTGGGCATTGGCTAATAATTCATAACCAACCATGAATTTTTTAATAGTAGCTGAGCGCAACAGGGGGGGATAAAAATGCATGTGCCAGTGCCATTCCGGGTGATCGCCATCGTTAACCGGAGCTTGATGCATTCCTGCAGAGTAGGGGAATGATGTTTCAAATAGGTTGTCGTATCTTGTAGTTAGTCTTTTCAGCGCATCGGCTAACGAGTTTTTCTCTTCAAGCGTAAACTGCAGCAAATCCGGAACACGCCTCTTGCTAATGATCATCGTTTCGAAGGGCCATACTGCCCAAAACGGTACAAGCACTACGAAATGGTCATTTTGAAAAACAACACGCTCCTGTTTTTCCAACTCCAACTCCAGGTAAGATTCTAAAAGACCTTTGTTGTTCCTTTCATAATAGGCCTGCTGGCGCCTTGTCTCTTTTTCTATTTCTACCGGAATGCTTCCCTGAGCCCAAATCTGACCATGGGGGTGCGGATTAGAGCAACCCATCACATCGCCTTTGTTTTCAAAAATCTGAATGTATTTGATCCATTTAATTTCAGACAAGTTCTTAAATGCCTTGCTCCAGTGAGTGACTAAATTTTCCAAAACGGACAATTCCAACTCAGGAATTGTCAAATCATGCCTCGGCGAAAAAGCAATTACTTCGCAGATACCACGCTCTCCTTTGACAATAAGTAAATCCTTGTCGTTTAGTTCGTGCTCATATGTATCCTGCAATAACGCTGAATAATCATTTTTGAAACCAAAACTGCCAGGATAAGCGGGGTTCACCGTTCCGTCTGCTCTTGTATTTCCCGGGCATAGATAACAGGTAGACTCATAGGCCTGGAGAGATTTGGCTGGTACAGATTCGATCTTTCCCTGCCATGGCCGTTTATTACGTTGCGGTGAAACCAACACTCTTTCTCCGGTAAGGATATTGACCCTGGAATGTGGTTTTTTAATTAAATTGGCCAGGTAATGTTCTGTTGTTGACATGAGTTTATTTTAAAATTTTGATAAAAAGGCACTCAGAATGCAGATCACCACCAATAGCACGTCGTCTTATCCATGCTGATTTCTCTGAATGCTTTACCGTTTATTTCCAATCTGTTTTTAACTATACAGATCACTTTGTTTGCTGGCAATTATAGATCAAACACATGCGTAGCCGCAGCACAGATGTTCAAATAAACTATACAAATGTTTAAACGGGGCGGAACGCCGGGCCTGCTGTTATTGGTTGCTTTCTCCTGGGTGGAATGGGTATTTATTTGGCTGTCGATCTTTCAAAGTTGGAGGAAGGCGTGGGGCTTGCCACTTTGCATTAAGCCCCCGCGATTGGCGTTGACGTCATCGCAGGGGCAAAATACCACCGGGCCGGATTGCTAAGGCCAGGCTATAAGAAGAAATTTTTTGATAAGATTATTTATTTCTGATCGTCGTCTGTTGCTCCGGGCTTAATTAATTATCCTCATCCTGGAAGTCAGGGCCGGCGATCAATTGTTTCCTTGGAATGGCTTTTACCCTGATATACCATTGCTGGTATTCTTTTTTAAGCGACTCCACAAAACCCGGGTATTTATCGGCGACGTTATTGAGTTCCCATCGGTCGTTTTTGACATTGTACAATTCCCATTCGGATGTTCTCGGCGCTTTGTTCCAACCCCATTTTTTGAACAATTTGTAGTCCTCTTCGTACCTTGAGATCAGTTTCCAATCGCCTTTCCTGATCGCTTTGTTACCCTCATGTTCCCAGAAAATGGTACGTTTACTGTTCTCCGACCTTTTGTTGATCACAGGTAACAGGGTTTGACCTTCCAGGTTTTTATATTTGGTTGCGTTGTACGACCCTGCTGCGTCCAAACAGGTTGGAACAAGATCGATAATATCGCCGAAGCTTTGTTTTTCGATTGTGCCTTTTCTTAATTTATCCAATCCGGCAGGCCAGTTAAAAATAAATGGGGTCGAGATCCCGCCTTCATAAACGAAATGTTTGTACATTTTGAAAGGCGTGTTGCTCAGGTTGGCCCAGGGTAACCCATAAGCGATATACGAAGCCGATGTACCTGGCAAATTAGGGTCTTTTTTGCCAATAGCTTCAGCGCAGGCGCCGTTATCCTGTAAGAACATAATGATGGTATTCTCGTATATCCCTTCTTTTTTTAATTTTTGGACCAACCTGCCAATGTTTTGATCCATATTGTCGATTTGGGCCGCATAGGTTGCCATTTGCAGATCCCAATCGTCCTGGTCGTGCTCCTTGGATACCACAGCGTGGTAGCCTGCGAAAGCATCACCTTTTGGATATGAATCCCAGGCCGGAACCGACGCATCCTTGATCAGTTGAGGGTTGATCGCTTTTACAAGCCCCAGTTCACTGATCCGTTTGATCTTTTCGGCTTGTAACGCATCCCAGCCCTTCATAAACTTGCCCCTGTATTTGGCAATGTCCTCCGGCTTCGCGTGCAGCGGCCAGTGCGCCGAATTAAAGGCGAGGTACAAAAAAAACGGCTTATCTTTTTCCCTGGCATAGTCAATGCAGTTAATAGCTTCATCACCCTCGATATCTGTCAGGTAGTCATGCCTGTCGGTCTTCACCGGGACTGTCTTTCCGTCGATGTAGGCGTTTTTAGTATTCCAGTAATTCACCCGGCCGAGCGGTGACCAGGATTTTTCAAAACCTTTATCCAGTGGCATTGTGTGATTGCTTTGATTGCCTACGTGCCATTTACCCACGTGCATGGTGGTGTAGCCCACCGCTTTCATATAATCTCCGATGGTTTTGACATCTGCCGGAATATGCCCCTCGTAAGCCTTGGTATCACCTAATTTCTCAGTCATGTAACCGACGCCGGCCTGGTGTGGGTATAAGCCTGTCAACAGAGATGCCCTGGTAGGGCAGCATCGTGCTGCATTGTAAAACTGCGTAAACCTGACGCCACCATAAGCCAACTGATCCAGGTTAGGGGTATTGATAAAGCCACCATAGCTCCCGATATCGGAGAAGCCCATGTCATCCGCCAGGATCAGGACGATATTTGGCCTTTCCTTTTTTTCCTGGGCACTGGCCTGATAGGAGAGCAGGCAACAAAGCGCGATGGCCCATGTGCTTAACTTAAAGATTTTCATTCCGTTTTTCTTTATCTTATTCATTTGGTATGATTTATCGCGGTTGCGTTCATTTGTAATACTTTCCAGGGAAGCGGTTCTGCAGGGATTGGGTCGCATTGTAATCTGAATCACTTATATAAATACTGATATTTGGATGAGTGCAAAGCTTAGAATGAACGGGCGTCAATCGTTCTCGCCGTTTTTCGGCTGTCGTTTAAATGCTTCCATCTCCGTTTGAATACCCTTATCATTCTGCTGCTTCATAAATTCTTCCAGCTTAGCCCGCATTTCCTGTTTGACTTTAGCATATTTAGGATCAGCCGCCAGATTTTTTAGGTTGAAAGGATCATTGACGACGTCATATAATTCCTCTTCGGGCCTCGTCATGTACAGCGATGCCCGGCTTGGGTTGGTGTCCATCCATCCCTTATATAAGGGCCTGTTTGTGATGATGTTTTCAAATTTATTTTGAAAATTAAGGTTATGGATATACAAATATTTGTTGGTCCGCGAAGAACGGATTGCGTAGGCGTCACTACCCTTAAAGATGCCCCTGGTAGTCTCTTCCGCAAAAACATAGTCCCGTACGTGGGTTGTTTCACCAGTCAATACCTGCTTAAAGCTCATGCCGTCGAAACCCATGTTGCCCAGGCCATCTTTCGAGCCGGTGTTGATCTTCCGGGGTTCGCCACCCGCGATATCGATCAGCGTAGGCAGAAAGTCTATGTATTCCAGCATGGCGGGGTTGCGGGTAGCTGGTTTAACCTTACCTGGCCACCTAACGATGAAGCCCGAACGCAAGCCCTGATCATATAAAGTCCACTTTGAAAACGGCATCGAATTGCCCTGCTCGGTCGCTAACATGATAATGGTATTATCTTTTTGGCCGGACCTTTCTACCATGTTGAGGCACACGCCTACAAGACTGTCCAGGTAGGTAATCTCGGCGTAATATTTTGTCATTTGCAGGCGGGTCATTTTTGTGTCAACCATATTGGGGTTGAGCTTGATCTTGTTCGGATCATAAGCCTTCGCATTACCCCGGTTCCATGGCTCATGGGGTTGGTTACTGGCAAACTCCAGGAAAAAAGGCTTATCAGCAGACCTTTTGATGAAGGCTTCGGCTTTACTCAAATCTACATCTATGCCGTCTCCGTTATCTACTTCTTTTCCGCCAAGAAATTCGAAGGGGTAGGATGCATCAGGCGCATAATGTCTTTTCCCGATGATCGCTGTGTTGTACCCGAGCGCCTGAAGATAAACCGGCAAGGTTTTGATACCATCATAGATCATAGTATGGTTAGGATATGCGCCGCTTCTCACTGGACCTAGCCCCGTCAAAAGCGACTGTCGCGTGGGGGAACATACCGGTACCATATTGAACATATTGTCAAGGCAGATACCTTCTTTAGCCAGCCGGGCCATATTCGGGGTATGTACCTGCTTGCTGCCATATGGTTCAATATCATCCCTGCTCAGATCGTCAGCCAGGATAAAAACGATGTTTGGGGGTCGGACCGATGACGCGGCTACGCGTTTTTCGGGCAGCCGCAGACTCAGGAGGAATAGCGATGTCCCGATAATCGCAATGACCGTTAAGAACGTCGCGAAAGCATGGTATTTACTTTTGATTTGCATAGGATTTATTTTGTACAGGATTCGGGGAATAGCACTGATGCGTCGTTTAAGAAAAATGGTTTTCGAAACAATGATATCTCAAATTGCGCGGGATTGGCAGTACGCATGTTCAAATTTTTAGCACCTATGTTCCGGGAAACGATAGGTCACAAAAGGTTTGTATTAACAGGTTATTCATTAGTACAACCTTCCGCTTTGGTTAAATAAAACGAAAAACCGGCGGCACGAAGGGCCGCCGGTTTTCCATGCACATGATCGCATCAGATAAAATAACTTAAGCTTAATTTAAACCTAAGTATTAAATTACTGCAACGTAATCAGAACAAATTCGTTCGGTTTTAAATTGATGACGCTGATTGTCTTTGCCGCAGCATTCCAGGATGTCTGACTTGAAGGGACAGCCCTATAGACGGTGTCAGTGCCTTTCATTACTATCAGGTTCTTGGACTGTGAAAAACTGGTATTATTTAGTTGCAAAGTCAGATTTTGTGGGTTGGTTGATGTATTCCACATCGCCGCGCTAAGTTTTGTTGTATTGCTTGTCACAAAGCCATCTACACCTGTCGGCAGCCCGGTCAGCGTCCGTCTTTTCGGAAGAACGTTTTTATTTAGCCAGCCGCATACCTTGAATTCCATTAAAGTCGTATCGGTGTGCTGGTCGTCAAAAATGTGCGCATAGATCAGGTCAGCATAATCCATATAATTGCGCTCACCCTGCAAATAGCGGATCATGCCTTGACTCGTATTAATACAATCCGTCTTGCTGGCAAACCCATTCAGCCACATCCCCCTGTCTACGATCAATTTCGTGTTCGCTGTTCCTGGATGTGTTCTATAGCTTTTTAAAGATGCTATTGCTGCATCCAAATCCGACCGGTTGCCCCAATCATAAAACTGGAACGTTAAGAAATCCAGGTCGACTTGATTATTGACAAGAGAATCAACAGTCGCCTGGTAAAATGGAGCATTGGCTGAATTGTCTTGAACACCGCCTACCCGTGCCCCTTTCGCTCTCAGGGCTGCCGCTATCGGCTTCCAATACCGAATGAACCTTCCGATATTCGTTAATTTTGCTGCATCGGTTTCAATGCCGTTCAAATACCCTAAGGTATGAGCCGGTTCCTGGTGTGCGATCCATATCGAGTGGTAGGACGGACCGCCGGCGATAGAATCAGCTTTGGAAGCCCAGTCAATAAAGTTTTGTTGAAAAGCGGACATAGAAGCTCCCACCGTGGGTAGGGGAACGTAGTCACCGGCTGTGTCGAGATATTGTGTCGCCAAGGGATAAATTGGAGGCGTTCCGCCAACCTGGTTCATCAATTCCAGGTTATGGCTGAGCACATAGGCCAGCATATTTGTATAATCGGCGCTTTCCCTGATTTTATAGGTTGACCCATCCAGGTAAAATTCGCCGCTGCCCAGTTGGGGGTCTTTGTAGATGTTTCGGATGCCGTTGACAATACCCATGTTCAGGTAGACGTCTGCATCTATACTTGGCTGATTAGCGGTATTAAGATCTGTGAAACCGCCATTTCCTCCTGCAGACATACCTCGCTTGTAAGTAATATCAGGGCCGCCATTTGACGTCAAATCTGTCGCAATGACCGGAAAGCTGGCCGTGGACAGGTGAAGTGCGCCTGATCTTATTTGCAGTCCGTCAACAATTCCTTGTTTTTGGCAAGCGACAAATGTAATGGACAAGATACTGCATGTTAAAAACAAGCAGCTTAATTCTTTTGATTTAAATCTCATGTTCTTAAATTTAAGGGTGATAAAAAGTTATTGGTGTTTTATTGATTCTTATTGATCATTGAGAATTTATAAACCGACACCGACCTATACTCCATGCCCGGTTTCAGCACTGTCGAAGGAAAGTCAGGCTGATTGGGAGAGTCGGGAAAGTGCTGAGTCTCCATCGCAAACGCAGTACGGGGATCATCCCTGTGTCCGTTTTTCATCAGATTCCTGCTCTTCATAAAATTGCCGCTGTAAAACTGCAGGCCGGGCTGGTCTGTGTAGATATCCATACGGATGTTGCTTTCGTCTCCGATTACAGTCGCCACAGGCCGTTGCATATCATGCGGGTCGAGCACAAAATTTATATCATAGCCTTTGCCGTTTCGCAACTGCTCATTAACCGTATTGATACGGGAGCCAATAGTCGCGCCTTTGGTAAAATCAAAGGGAGTGCCCTGAACGCTTTCGATTTTTCCGGTAGGGATCAAAGTCGAATCGACTGGTGTATAGCTTGCGGCATTGATCTGAACGAAATGATTTAATATGCTTCCGCTGGCCTCCCCATTCAGGTTGAAAAATGCATGATTGGTCAGGTTAATTACTGTTTTCTTATCGGTGCTGGCCTCATAACTGATTTTAAGCTCCCCGCCATTGGTCAGCTGATAAGTCACTTTCACTTTTAAATTTCCTGGAAATCCTTCTTCCATATCTTTTGAAAAGTAAAATAGCGCTAAGGTTTGTCCATTAATTTGCTTTGCTTCCCAAACCACATCCTGAAATCCCTTTTTTCCGCCATGCAGGGTATTTGGTTTGTTGTTAATGAATAAAGAATATTCCTTGCCATCCAGCGAAAACTTACCCCTGGCGATCCGGTTGCCATATCGGCCGATCGTTGCGCCAAAATAGCGTTCCGTTGATTTCTCATAACCCTGTATGTTAGGGTATCCGGCCACAACATCAATCGGCTGTCCTGTCTTACCGGGAATAAGTAAACTTACCAGGCGCCCGCCATAATTAGTGACCGTTGCAATCATACCATGGTTGTTCCTGAGTGTATATAAACTGACTTTTTTCCCGTCGATTACCTGATTGAAATTGTTTTCTTGTACCATAGTTTTTTTTGAATCAGATGAATTGTCCGAGGAATTATTTGGAGACCCCTGGCCGCAACCGGTAGCGCCAATTAAAATGAACCAGACAAAAGCCAGTTTTTTTATTTTTATTTTCATCGTTTAAAGTTTGTTTTTAGTCTTTGACACATCTGAATCCCAGATTATTAGAACCACTCCTGATTTCACCTTTGCCCCTGCTTCCGGCTTTGTACCGCAGACAATATTGTTCGCTGCAAATAAAGGAGCCACCCCTTTGCACTCTGACGGCCGACTTTGGATCTTCGGGATCATAGCTATCCGCCGGTCCAACAGGGTTTTCTTGCGGGCTATGCGCATAATAGTCCGGGCGGTAAAAATCACTGCACCATTCCCATACATTTCCTTCCATATCATACAATCCGTATGGGTTGGCAGGAAAGGACATGACGGGGGCAACACCTTTATAGCCATCCAATCCGTCATCGTGGTCCGGAAAATGTCCCTGAAAATTATTAGACATCATTTTGCCGGCCGGATGTAATTCGTTGCCCCAATAATAAGTTGTATTGGCCTTGCCGCCACGTGCTGCAAACTCCCATTCAGCTTCGGTGGGTAAGCGCTTGCCCGCCCACCTGGCATAGGCAAGTGCGTCTTCGTAACATACATGCACCACGGGATAGTTTTCAAATCCTTTAATGGAACTTTTGGGCCCATACGGATGCCTCCAGTTTGCGCCGGGAATATATCTCCACCATTGCATTGGATTGTCCAGCGGTACGGGCTTATGCGGCGGGGTGAATACAGCCGAACCGGGGACGAGTAGGGAAGGGTCGACACCCGGAAATTCAGTGGGATTGGGCTTCTGTTCAGCAACGGTAACATAATGCGTTGCGTTTACAAATTGTTGATATTGGGCATTGGTCACTTCATGTTGATCGATCCAAAAACGCTTCAAAACCACCTTATGTAATGGCTTCGCATCCGGAAAATCCGGGTCGTTTGATCCCATCTGGTAAGAACCGCCCTCAAGATGCACCATGCCTTTGTAGGCTGTACTATCGATCTTTTGATTGTTCGTAATTTCCGGTTTAGCACTAGTTTCCTGTGTTTTGTTGCTCCGCCTATTATTATTGCATCCCTGGGCGATAATGGCTGCACCGAACATCATTAAACCATAAACCGTAAAGCTGGCTTTTTTAGGTCTCGGTTTCAGACGGGTAATAATCATTTTATAATATCAATTTGTGTATTTAACCTTTAGTTGTCGTTGGCAACCACTTTTCCAAATGACTTGTCAATCTCCGCACCGGGATCACCCTGTTCGGTCATCCATTGGTGTACCAAAGCGGTATATTTATCGACAAGCGCTTTGTATCCCGGTTTATCGGCGAGGTTGTTCAATTCGTCAGGATCCTTTTGAATGTTGTAAAACTCAACCGGCGGTCTGTGCATGATACGATCGATAAGAAACTGATCATTCGTATTGTTAGCGGCCTTGTCCAGCCAGCTCTGCCAGATGCTATTGGGATTATGAGCGAAAAGGAATTTATTCGTGTATTTTTCAGGAGCAATCAGGTTCAGGATTAACTTGTATTTTGAATCCTGCACGCTTCTTATAGGATAAGCCTGCCCCTCGGGGATATTATTATGAATGCCGTAGGCATATTCGCGGTGGCGGTCAGTCTTACCATAAAGCACCCGTAAAAAGCTTTGTCCATCCATGCCAGGAACCTTGTTTCCACCCGAGAGTTCAATCAACGTTGGCAATATGTCTTCATATTGAACAATCGCATTCGTTTGACTTTTTGGCTTGATCTTTCCATCGTACCGGACTATCATCGAGCTCTTCTGCCCGTAATCATATAAACTCCACTTTCCGCCGGGAAACTGCGGCCCCTGCTCACCTAAAAACATGATCACGGTATTTTTATCCTGGCCGGTCTGCTTTAACATAGCTACTACTTCGCCAACCTGGTTGTCCAGGCGGCGTACCTCGGCAAGATACTTACAAAACATATGGCGGGATTCTTTTGTGTCGACCCAGTGGGCCGGTAAAACCAGTTTATCAGGATTGAATTCAGACGGGTCGCCCATCGTCCACGGGGCATGCGGATTGATACTCATCACGAACAGACAATAAGGCTTGTCTTTTTTTGCGACAAAATTTCGGACGCTATCCAAAAAGTAGTCGTCGGTTGGTGAAATGCAGCTGGGCTCAAAACCTTTGATAATCTGAAAAGGAAACACAGTTCGCGGTGTGGTGCTATGGTTCTTGCCGGTGAGGCCAACACGATAACCTAAATTGCCCAGGTATTGGCAAACGCTCTGCAGATTGCGATCATTATAAACTGGCTTATGGTTTTGGTAGGAGCCATGATGCATGGGATAAAGGCCTGTAAATAAAGATGCCCTGATCGGTATGCACATAGCTTCAGAGGCATAAATATGATTGAATTGTAATCCTGCTGCAGCTAAACCATCGATATTGGGCGTTTTAATATTTTTGCCGCCATAGCAACTCAGTTGCCTGCTGTCCAGGTCATCGGCCATGATAATAACTATATTAGGCTTGTTTAGGCTATGGTGTCGCTCCCTTTTAGAAGGATGAAGACCAGGTTTGGCCATCAATAAGGTGGACACCAGCATTAACAAATATAAAATGGACTTTTTCATTATAATATTTTTCTTTTCCTGACTCCAGTGTTGAAACCAGAAGCTTTCTTTCAGTTTAGAGCAATAATGTTAGTAACCGATCAAAAAATGGTTTGCATGTTCATCCATCTACAAGTTGGGAATGATCGGAAGATTAAAATTGGTTTACAACAACAATATTAATCGACATTCAAATCACGCTTTAGTACACATGTTTAATTAACAAGGATAAATGTTAATTAATGAGCATTCCTGGTAAATCGAAAATATTTACAACCGCCCAATTGATAAAACAGAAAATGCGATTACCGGACACTGAAATTTCAATAAGACGACATTATCCGCACTAAGGAAGGGCAGGCGCAGGTCTATCCGGGTCAGGCTTGTTCTAAAGCCTATAATAAACAATAGTACAAGAAAATTTAACATTTGTCCTAAAAGGGGGGCCACATCTGTAGTTACAATTGCTTTACTGTAAAACGTCGCCTATCGATCTGATGGGTTTGTTCAAAATCAGCTTGTAACTTATATATGGATAAAAGAAAATCAGTTAAAAAAGCACTTATCGTCATTTTTATTTTTTCCTTAACGAATAATTGTTTTGCGCAAAAAAAAATGCCTTTTATGAACTCGTCTTTTAGCGATCCAACGGCACCTATTCAGAATTCAAAGCTTATTGTACCACAATCGGTCAAACCTATTCTTGACATTTGGCTAAGGGATACCTATGTTACCTTAGGCCCTGACGGGGAATATTATATGACGGGAACAACGGCCAGCAAGGGGAGGGTGTTTCCGAATGGCAGGGTACATTGTTGGGATTATAATGACGGGATATATCTATGGAAATCAAAAGATTTAAAATCGTGGGAGTCAATTGGTTTGATATGGTCCTTTGATAGTGACGGGGCGCCCTGGCAAAAGAAGGGCATCCCTATTAAAAAAGGCACTAAGTCGGTCAATGGTGATGCGCTGGATTCTATGTACAGGGCCGTATGGGCTCCGGAACTTCATTATATTAAATCTCAAAAAAAATGGCTTATTGCTGCATGTATTAATGGGGGAATGGGATCATTTGTATTAGAAAGTACGACCGGCAAACCCGAAGGCCCCTATAAAAATATTGCCGGGAATGAATCTCACTCCATTTTTCCCAATATTGACCCCAGCATTTATGAGGATACTGATGGAAAAGTATACCTTCTTGGTCATGATCATTTTATCGCGCAAATGAATAATGACCTGAGCGGCCTGGCCGAACCATTTAGAAGATTACTGGAAACACCGTACAATCCTGAGCCTTATATTGAAGGCATTTACCTGGATAAGCATGATAACAAATACCAGTTATTGCAGACAGTATGGTCTATATCAAAAAATGATGGCACCTTTACCTATCTGAGGAACGAGCAGAAAGACAAGACATTGTACAGTTATGATGTTGTTGTTGCTGAGGCTGATAATATTTACGGCCCGTATGGACCGCGGTACCCTGCCATAATCGAAGGGGGCCATAATAACTTATTCAAAGATATCAAAGGTAACTGGTGGTCAACCACATTTTTTAATCCAAGGGGTGTAATGGGAACCAGGTACCCGGTGACCTGCCGTCCAGCGGTTGTCCCGGTTAAATGGGTTAACGGAAAATTAATGCCCGATAACAAAAAAGCAAACGAATTCTATAAATCTAAAACTGCAAAATGAACAAGTATTTATTAAAATTAATCATTTGTGCCCTTTTTTTGGTTGCCAATATTCATCTTGCTATGTCGCAGGAAATAGGGGCGAATTTTAATCATAATCCCGAAATAATCGATTTAGGCTATCTGAAAAAAACGCCTGTTGAATGGATACGTACAACGCCTTATATCTTTGAATATATCGATGGTAAAAAGGATCCGGCCACTGATGACGGCCTGGGTAAAATTATAGAAGCCAAGCAGGCCGGGTATAAAGTAGCTTTCGGTTTTCGCTGGGACTTTAAAAAATTTTCAATTCACATTCCGGAGCCGGGGTCTGAGATTGAAAAAAAATACTTCTCAACCGTAACAGCGATGCTAACGCGGCTTGATGGAAAGATTGACATTTTGAAGTTAGGCAACGAGGTAAACTTAGAAACAATGGATGACGACCTCAACGTAAATAGTAAGGGATATATTCCGTTGGTGAAATTTATGGAACGCCTGCTGGATGTTGTGGTGTTGCCCTATTATAGTTCACACGCCCAATATAAAAAACCAGCGATATATATTGGTTCGTTCCCTGCATTATTCGAGCCTAAACAGCAAAAAATACCCGGTGTTATTGAGCTGATTAAATTCGCACAAAACAATAAAAATATAACCGGTTTATCTATTCATCTTCATATTGCTGATACACTGGAAATAGAGAAGGCCTTTAAGTTTGTGCGTTCGATTATGTCCCGAAAACCGATCATTGTTCCTGAATTTTCATTATTCAGGCTCTATAATAAACATTTATCAGACTCTCTTGGCGATAGCCCTGCGGGCAAAGCATTCGCGCAAAAGTATGGCTATAGTAATTCGATGAAACTTTATGAATGGTTTTCAAACGCAAATACAAAGAAGATTTCTGCCGAAGAATTTTCAGGAATGTTTGCAACACGTACATGGTTTTATCCGCACGCCATGGAAACATTTTACAGATACTTCCGTGAAAATGGCGTAGTGCTAGCAACCTATGGATTCTTTAGTCAGGCTGCACCAACCAATGTTAAGCCGAATACACCGATTTGGTTTGTAAATCCAATTTTTGCCGGTAAAACTTTACAATCCCATCCCGACGGGACCTTCATGGAAAACCCGCTCTGGTTTCATGATTTTGCTGACATCATAAATAAAGGAAAAATTAAAAGGATAGCCTCTCATGATTAATGATTTTTGCTATTTGCGCCGCCGCCGCTGCACTGTTTATCTTTTGCCGATCCTTCTTTTTTTAGCGACACCTTTTACATCTGCAGGGCAACACAGATCACATACCAAACGACCTAACATCATCTTTATATATGTTGATGACCTTGGTTATGGCGATTTAAGTTGTTATGGCGCTAAACTTGTCAGAACACCGAACGTTGATAAACTTGCGGCCGGCGGTATAAAGTTTACCGATGGCCACTGCTCTGCCTCGACCTGTACGCCATCCCGATTCGCTATTTTAACCGGCAGCTATGCTTTCAGAAACAATGCGGCTATACTTCCGGGAGACGCTCCGTTGATTATTAATCCTAAACGTCTTACGCTTCCGGGCATGCTCAGGAAAGCGGGTTATAATACAGCGGCTATAGGCAAGTGGCATCTGGGCCTGGGAACAGGACATCCGAACTGGAATGACAGCATTAGTCCGGGACCAAATGAAGTTGGGTTCAAATACAGTTTTATTATTCCGGCCACGCCAGATCGCGTTCCAACGGTTTTTGTGGAGAACCATCATGTAGTAAGTTTTAATGACAAAGACCCAATTGAAGTTAACTACGAGCGGCGGATAGGAACCGACCCTACCGGATTGACTAACCCGGAACTTTTAAAAATGAAAGCCGACTCTCAGCATAGCGGAACCATCGTAAATGGCGTTAGCAGAATTGGGTACATGAAAGGCGGGCATAAAGCGTACTGGAAAGACGAGGATTTTTCTGAAGTATTAACCGGCAAGGCGGAACATTTTATAGAATCAAATAAGCACACCCCTTTTTTTCTATACTTTGCTTTGCCCAATATCCATGTGCCGCGAATGCCAAATGCTAAATTTGTCGGCGCAACTAAAATGGGCCCGCGTGGCGATGATATTGTTGAGATGGACTGGATAACAGGCAGAATTATTGAAAAGCTGCGAAAGCTAAACCTAACAAAAAACACACTTATCATATTAACAAGCGATAATGGTCCGGTTTTAAATGATGGCTATGATGACAAGGCCGAGGCGCAAATAGGCAGCCACTTACCCGCCGGTATTTATAAAGGCGGCAAGTATAGCGCCTATGAAGGAGGAACGCGGGTGCCATTAATTACCTATTGGCCGGGTGTAATAAAACCTGGTGTAAGCAATGCTTTGATCGGCCAGGTGGATTTTTTTGCGTCTATTGCATCTTTGCTTAACCTCAAAATAAGGGGAAGCGGCAATGCACCCGACAGCTTTAATATGTTGCCCCAGCTGCTTGGAAAAAACACACAGGGAAGAAAAACGATGGTAGAAGAAGCTTTTACTCTGAGTCTGCGTTCCGGTAACTGGAAGTATATCGCACCGGTAACAAATAAACCGCCTTCGTGGCTGGCTAATAAACGCGTCCCGACTGGATTGCAAAATACGCCCCAGCTGTTTAATTTAAAAACCGATCCTGGTGAAAAGCAAAACCTGGCCGATATCAACCCCCAAAAACTGAACGAGCTTGCAACCTCTTTAAAACAAGTGATACTTAAACCAACAAAGAAAAGTGTTAGCTCACAGTAACTTGCGGTAAATTATCACGGTATACACCCGGGCTAACTTGATAATATTTTTTAAATATCCTGCTAAAATAGTTGGGGTCGCTATATCCGCAATAATAGGCGACCTCATTTATTGGAAGATCATTTTCAAGCATTAGAATAGATTTTTTTAGCCTGTATTCATTCAGTAATTGATTGGCGCTTTTATTTAAAATCTTTTTTAAATTGATATGCAGCAATGTTCTGCTTACGTTTAGTTCATCAGCCATTTGTTCGGTTGTGAATTGCGGACTTGAAAAATTCTTTTCAAGGACAATACTCAGATTAGCTAAAAATTCCTGGTCTTTATTATTTCTCGGCAATTTATTTAATCCAAACTTACTCATGTCTAACAACTGCTCGCGCAATTGTACCCTCGACTTGATCATATTTGAAATTACAAACTCTAACTCTTTTAAATTAAACGGCTTAGCCAGGTAGGAGTCTGCCCCCACATCAAGCCCTTCTAATTTTACGTTTTCTTTAGTATTGTCAGATAAGAGAATGACCGGTACGTGCCTGAATTTTGCGTCCGTCTTTATCTTTTTACAAAGCTCTATCCCGTCCATCTTTGGCATTTTTATATCACTGATAATCAAATCAGGCACTTGTTTAACAGCTTTATTAAAACCAACTTGTCCGTTAGATGCTGAAATAACGTTGTATTGTTTTGCTAAATGTTTTGAAAGAAAAGTAAGCAATTCCTTATTGTCCTCTACAATAAGTATCGTGTAATTGCTTTTAACACCGTTATCGGCCGGGTAGTTTTGTATAGCGGCAATGCTAACCTCATTTTCTTCCTCCTGCTCGCTTTCGTAAGAATCTTCTTTTTGAGCAACGGCTAACTGCTTAAAGACCGGGAATTTTACGGTAACGTGTGTTCCCGCGTTAATCTCGCTTTTAATAGCAATTTCGCCGTCCAGGTATTTTACTAAATTATTAACTAATGCCAGCCCGACCCCGCTTCCCTCTTCGTTGCTTATTCCTTTATAGAAGGTGAAAAAAGCATTTTCTACATCTTTTTTTGACATTCCTTTCCCGGTGTCTGAAATATCAATGATAAGCGTTGCATTTTCGTATTGATCAGGCTCAATTCTTAAATCAACGTTAATGGAACCCTCGCTCGTATTTTTTATTGCGTTGGATAGCAGGTTAAAAATGATTTTTTCCACCTTATCGACATCAAAATAACAGACATATGAATCTTGAGCTGATAAAAAGTTTAGCTGAAGTCCTTTGCTTTGAACAATGGTTTTAAAGGCATCAGTAGTATCTTCTATGAATTTTATGATGTTATGGCGTGTGTATTTTATAGCAACATGGTCCGTTTCAATTTTTCTGAACTCCATTAATTGCTGAATCATTTTAAAAAGGCGCGACGCGTTATTTTTTATAATTGATAGTTCCGCGTTTTTTGCCACGTTAAATTGATTCTCATCTATAAATTTTTCAATTGAAGCTATAATAAGTGTTAAAGGCGTTTTAAACTCGTGGGAAATAAATGTAAAAAAGTTTAAACGGTGTTGGGTTAGTTCTTTAGTTTTCTCTTTCTCTACCCGCTCCACTTGTATTTCCATTTTTTTCAAATGCAAAAAATTCACTATATAAGTGTACAGCCAAACGGCAAAGCACAACAAAAGAAAATACAGGACAATTGCTGTTTTAGTAAGATAAAAAGGTGGCGAAATACTTATTTTTAAAACACGCTCTTTGCTGATTGCCATCCCGGCCGCGTCGACTGCCCGCAAATGAAAAGTGTAATCACCTGGTGATAAGTTGGTATAGGTGACCAAATACTTGTCCTGCGTAAAGTTCCATTTGTCTTCAAAACCTTCTAAATAATAGGCATAGTTACTGCCCTTCACGTTGCTGAAATTTATAGCGGCATATTCGATGCTGAAAACGTTTTGCGAATATTTAAGATTAACAGAGCTGGTAACGTCAATTTGCTTTAGTAATGGGGAACTTTCACCCGGCTCTACAGTTTTATTAAATAATTTAAAACTGGTGAAATGAATAGGAAGGCGCTGTACCTGGTGCTTAATGGATGAAGGATTAAAGTAACATAAGCCATTGATCGTTCCAAAATAAAGAAATCCGTCGCTTGTTTTTATAAACGATTTAAAATTGAACTGATTACTCGGTAATCCATACCTATTATCATAATTGGTGAATTTTTTAGTTGCCAAATTGTATTGTGAAAGACCGCGATTGGTGGAAAACCACATGGCGTGCTGATTATCCTCCAATATCCCATAGACATTATTGTTAGGCAGGCCGTTTTCTGTGTTAAAAGTTTTAAAAACCTGATTATCGACATTAAACATGCACACCCCACCATCAAGCGTTCCAAACCATAACTGGTTTTTGCTGTCTTTATAAACGCTTACAATTTGATTGCTTGATATCGAAGCTGGTTTTTGTGAAACCCAATAATGATCGATCTTATTTTGCCGGGTTTGATAACGAAATATGCCGTGCCACCTGGTGCAGAACCACATGTTCCCCTGTATGTCTTCGGTCATATCGTAGATAAACTCGTCTTTAAATAACTCCGGTTTAAATAAGTGAAAGAGCCCGGTTTTATAATCAAAAATATTCAACCCATTTTCGGTGCCCACCCACAATTGATTTCTGGAATCGCGATAAATAGCATAAACTTGGTCATTGGATATGGTACCCGTTTTTCCGGTTTGATTAACATAAATTTTCGTTTCGCCGGTTTTTAAATTGAACCGATGTAGTCCGCCTAAAAAAGTTCCGGCCCATATGCTGCCCTGCTGATCATCATAGATTGCATGGACATTATTAATATCAAGGCGATAGGGTGTGCTGTTTTTATTGATATTGCTAAAGGTTTGATCTTTAGGATTGTATATGGATATTCCGCCATCTTCGGTTCCGATCCAGATATGATGGTCCCTGTCTTCCATCATTTGGCTTATGGCTTTACCATTTAACTGGTTATTTTTCGCGGACGGCGCAATTGTTTTAAATCCGGAAGAAATGGATGGAATATAATTAACACCGCCAAAGTATGTTCCCAGCCACACCGATCCGTCCGCCGCGGTATAGGCAGAATATATCGCCTTATCATTAAGCTTTTTGGGGTCGTTGTCAAACGATTGCTGGTAGTTGACCGATTGCCTTTTTGACAAATTATATACGTATAATCCATTTTCTGTACCTACATAAAGATTCCCATTTTTATCTTTTGTTGCCGACCGTACGGTATTGCTTTCTTGTGTTTCCCTGGACGTAAGTCTTAACCTGGACAACTTTTCAGTTTGATCGTTAAATTGAAAAAGGCCGTAGTTTGTGCACAACCATTCATTACCTCCATCATGCAGCGCATACTGCACTCTAAAATCAATAACCTGTCCGGCGCTTGGCGCCTGCCGAACAATGGCTTTCAATTGTTTTCCCTGATGATCAATGATAATTAACTGATTGTTTACCGACAATAAAAAACGATTATGGCTCAATACAGAGAGGGTAGTAACTGATTTATTATTGCCGGCGAGTTGTCTTAGGATACCATTTTTGCTGGTTACGTACAAACCGGATGTGGTTCCTAAATAAATGTTTGAATCAACCTTAGCCATGCATAAAATTGAAAGCGAATTTGGCACCGGAAAAGGAGCAATCTTATCCTGGCTATAGTCATACAAATACAAACCGTTATCGGTACCTATATACAGATAATCAACAGCATTTATTAAACACGTTATCCTGTTTACAGAACGATCCGACTTAACATTTTTAATAAAATAGTTTTTTACAGCATAGCTGTCATAGCGGTTTAATCCATCCCGGGTGCCAAACCACATAAATCCTTTATCGTCCTGTAATATGGTATAGACCGTGTTATGCGACAATCCGTTGTCCGCGGTTATCTTCCTAAAATTCAAGTCCTGACAAACGGCTGTTTTAAATAATAGCAGTAAAAAAGACAGAGAAAATAGTCTTATTAACATCTCATAAATAATTGGTTGATCAAATCAACACAATTAATTTATATATCGGATTAAAAGAAGCCGATAAACGAAACTCTATAAACATTTGTCCTTAAAACTTAAACATTAGTCCTTATCCATCTTTCTATTTTAGGCTAAAATTGTTTTGTTAACTACGTTGACTAACCAATACATTAAACCAGCCTTCAAAGCTATGTATGTTAAATTTCGGGAATGCGACAGGAACAGCCTGATACTATAGTATTTAAGTTATTCGGATTTTATTGTTCCGTCCTTTTTCCAATTAACCAACTGATATGAGAAAATGTAAAAGTTTTGTTTTGCCGGTAATGTTTGCCTTGACATTTATCTCGTGTAAGGTCAGTAAAACCCCCGTTGTCCAGGAAAAAGCATCGCCAACTCGTCCGGGACAAAGTTTTGATTTTACTTATAATATGGGTGTAAACGTTAACGAACAGGCGGCAGCAAGTGATTTAAATGACCTCGCCGATACCAAAACCCATTGGGTGAGAAGCTTTATTGAAATGATTGATATATATAAAGCGAACGCTATTAATACCGACCCCAATTTAAATACCTATATCACATTTAAGCCAATGGGCTATAAGACCGTTTTAAATTTAAAATTCAATTTTATCGCCAATGCCTTTCCGGCAGTGAATTCAACGGACTGGAATAATTATCTAACATTTATAGACAAAGTACTCGATAAGGCGATGCCATATACCGATATATTGGTGGTTGGTAACGAGCCTTTTATAGAGTCCGATCCATCAACCTGGAATGAGCCACTAAATTCCTTTTACAAAGCGGCATCGGACCGTGTGTATGCTTATTTTACAAGTCATGGCATTGATAAGCCTATTTTTCTGGGTGCATTTGACAACATGTATCAATCCAGTCATGCCGGGAATGCCGGCGTTATAAACCTGCTGAATTTCGTTAAATCGACTAACTATTTATCGGGGGTCGATACGCACATTCATCATACAACTGATATTGAGATGAATAGCGCGTTGACTTTTGTGAATAGCCGGTTAAGGGATGATCAAAAAATATTGGTTACTGAATTTTCAGCCAAAAATTACTTTAAATCCTATAATACTGCAACCATTGATCCGGCATTTATTGCAGCTGCGAATGCAAGCAGCACAGACAATATATACCCGCCGCCTGCCGGTATAACGCAAAATTACCAATATATTGATTACGCTTTAAAAACCCCCCAGCCGGCGGAAGAATGGTATGCGTTCTGGAAGAATTCAAGCTATTTAGAAAGTGAAAAAGGATATATCTGTACATCATATAACACCTTCAAATCGTACAGCAAGGTATTTCTTACATGCTATGCATTAAGACAATCATACCCTGCAAATACAGATTTCACCGCTAATACCGATCCCTGGGTAATGAATGCGCTATTTCTTAATCGCACCGTAGTACCGGTAAACGGACGAAATCAAAAATCATACAGTTTTTTAGACCAATTTGTAAAAGCCGCCCAGGGTCAAAATCCCTGCCAATAACTATTAACCATAAATAACCTCAAATCAATTAAGTATGAATCAATTATTTACATTAACCATTAAAAAGAAAAAGTATTTTTTGTTCTTGATAATGATTTTTTTCTGCAATCTTTTGTTTGCCCAGCGGATGATAAGCGGAACTGTATTATCTTCCAAAACAGGCGAGACACTCATTGGAGTGACCGTAGCGGTAAAGGATAGTAAGGAAGCCGCTATCACAAATAATCAGGGAAAGTTTACAATCAAAATGCCTGGGGCAAAAGGCACATTGATATTCACTTATGTCGGTTTTAACACCAAGGAAATTACCGTTACTAACCAAACAGCATTAAATGTAAAACTTGATGATGATGAGAAAGCTTTAAACGAGGTTGTTGTGGTTGGTTATGGCTCCGTCAGGAAAAGCGATCTTACAGGATCAGTAACATCGTTAAAGGCATCCGACTTAACTAAAGCAACCAATTTAAACCTCCAGCAAGCCTTACAGGGCAGGTCTCCGGGCGTGCAGATCTATCAGAAAAGCGGTGAGCCGGGTTCTGCTATGAGCGTACAAATTAGAGGTATAACTTCAATTACCGGCAATAATGATCCGCTATATGTTATTGACGGTTTACCGATAAATGATGGAGTTGCTTTGGGGTCGCCAAGTGTTGCAGGTGCAACCAGCAACCCGAACAACCGGACTGCACTGAGTTCTATAAACCCAGCTGATATTGCATCTATAGAGATTTTAAAAGATGCTTCGGCCACAGCGATATATGGCTCGCGCGGCGCTAATGGCGTTGTTTTGATCACAACAAAAAAGGGCACGTCCGGACGTTTAAATATTGCATATAATGCCAGCTACGGTCAGCAGCAGGCGGCGCATTTACAAAAGTTTCTGACAGGTGACGAATACACGCAAGTTATAAACTCAATCATTGATTTGGGAAACTTAACCACAACCAAGGTAAGCGGCCCGGATGCAAATACAAACTGGCAGAACGTGCTTTTGAGAAAAGCGCCAATTCAATCCCACGATGTATCGTTTAGCGGAGGATCTGGAAATACGAAGTTCTTTATTTCAACAGGGTTTTTTAAACAGGACGGCGTGATGCTCAATTCCGGAACAACCAGGTATGACGGACGTATTAATTTAGAAACAGCTGTGCCTGAAAAATACAATGTAGGGATGAGTCTTACTACATCTTATACCAGAGACAACTATAATGCAACCGGATTGGGATTAAATGATAACGGCAGCGCATTGTACATGGCACAGAACTATGATCCGACGGCACCGGTATATAATCCAGACCACTCTTATTATCGCTCCCCACTAATGGCACCAATGGATAACCCGCTGGCTGTTATAAATGGGCAGTATTCAATAGGTGACACCTATCGGACTTTAGCGAATTTATATGCAGAATACTTTGTAATACCTTCATTATCGGCCAAAGTCCGGGTAGGGGCTGACCTGAATGATAATCAAAGATCATATTGGATTGATCCATCTACATTGACAGGCTTATCTTATAATGGCTATGCCGATGTAAGTGACGGAAAAAGAGCTTATTATCTTGTCGAAGGCACATTGAATTATAATAAATCCTTTAATGCCAACAACCGGTTAAATGCGGTTATCGGTTCGACCTACGAAAGATATACTTCAAGCATATTAGATGCTAATTCACGATCATTTGCATTGCCTGATCTTACATATTATGGATTAGGAACCGGGAATAACACATTGAACGGCGTAAGCGACGGAAACCAGGAAAATATACTTATATCTTACCTGGGAAGGATAAATTATTCGTTCAAAAACAAATATTTGTTTACCAGCTCAATGAGGATAGATGGCTCAGCCAGGTTTGGACAGAATGACCGCTTGGGTTACTTTCCTTCAGCAGCACTGGCATGGCGGGTAAACCAGGAAGAATTCCTGAAAAACAACAAGGTGATAAACGATTTGAAATTAAGGGCAAGCTATGGTGTAACGGGCAATCAACCCAATTCGAACTATATCTATTACTCCACTTATTCATCCGGACGTGATGCTATTTTTAATGGTACCCGTATTTCGACCTTGCAACCTACCAGGAGCCCCAACCCGGATTTGAAATGGGAATCTGCCCAAACAGTTGATTTTGGTTTGGATTTTGGCCTTTTCGATTCCAGAATATCCGGATCTGTTGAATATTATAACAGGAAAACCTATAACCTTTTGTATAATGTACCCCAACCCCCGAGTTCAGGATTTAATACACGTACAGAAAATATAGGGAGCATGCGAAATACCGGTATAGAATTGTCAATTAACGTAAACGCGTTAACCAGCCAAGACTTTAAAATTGATGCCGGTTTTAATATTACGACATTAAAAAACACTGTACTTAGCCTTGGCGATGTATCTCAATTTATTGGAAATGGCCCGGGATCAATCGGACAGGTAAGCATTATTAAACCAGGATATTCATTGGGCTCGTTTTATGGCTACATCGTTGACGGGGTATGGCAAAAAGGCGATGATTTTAGTAAAGTGCAGGCCGGAGTAAGACCGGGAGATCTTAAATATCGCGATATTGATGGTAATAACATAATCAATGCAAATGATAGGGTCGTATTAGGCAAATCACTTCCGGATTTTTATTATGGCTTCAATACCAGTATTCGTTACAAGCCGCTAACACTATCTATATACCTGGAAGGTTCCCAGGGCGGAAAAATGCTTAACAGCAGCTTGGTTGACGCTTATTACCCGGTGGACTACAGGCGCAATAAACTTGCGACTCCTTATTTAAATAGATGGACACCAACTAATCCTACAAACGCTTATCCTTCTTTTCTCCCTAATGACGTGCAAGGACAACTACAAGTCAATTCGAGAACGGTTGAAGATGCTTCCTACCTAAGGATTCAATCGGTAAGGCTTTCTTATAAAATCCCTGTTTCATCGAACAAATATATTCAAGGTGCCAATGTATTTATCACAGGCCAAAATCTGTACACTTTCACTAAATACACCGGATCTGACCCGGCATCAAACGCCCTTGGAGACAACATACTTCGAATAGATTATAACACATACCCCCTAACCAAAATTTTTACTGCCGGAATAAACGTGCAATTTTAATTAAACGATAAAAAAAGATTATCATGAAAACTAAATATATATTTCTTGTCGGATTGGTTATTAGTGCCATGTCATGTAAAAAAGCATTAGACGTAACGCCTAAATCTGAATTTTCACCAGGCAACGTATTAACATCGGAAGCTGGTATCCGCTCTTTGCTTTACTCGGCCTACGCGAACGAACAAACACAGCAAAGCTCAAGGTTTTGGATCAATGACTCTGAAGATTGTACAGATATTGGTTACAACACGGACGGTGCAGAAAATGGTACCCTGATTAATATTAACAATTTTACATGGCTGCCCAACCTTGGAACTTTCGGGGCCGATATTTGGTCGCCCAGTTATGCTTCAATCAGAGACGCCAATGGCGTTATCGAGAACATAAACAATGTAAATACAAGTGATGCCAATAAAACGCTTTATAAAGCAGAGGCGAGAGCATTAAGAGCACAGGCTTATGCCTTTCTTTATAGCTTTTTTGGTCCGGTTCCGCTTAGAATTTCCACGAGTCAGACAGGAGATTTAGCGAGACCAACCGATCAGCAAATGAAAGATTTTATAGAAAGCGAATTCTTACAAGCAATACCTGATTTGCCAGATCCTGGTAAAGAAGCGGCCTATGGCCGGTTAAATAAAGGGAGCGTAAACGGTCTGTTAGCCAAATTTTACCTGAACACCCAGCAATGGCAAAAAGCAGCAGATGCCACCCAGACTGTAATTGGATTTGGCTATTATTCATTATATCCTGTTTTTGCAGATATGTTCCGAATAGAGAATAAAGGTAATAAGGAGATGCTGCTGGTTTTACAATGCCGCAATGAAACCAATTATGGAAATTGGTATCAAGCTGGTGCACTGCCTGTTGGATATAAAAGCAGCGCGCAATTTCCCGCTTATACTTATAAATCCACAATATCAATATTTGCCACCAATTACAGGCTTCGAACAGCATTTGTTACTTCATACGCTGCAAATGACAAACGCCTGGCTACGATTTGTACTAGCTTTGTAAACAATGCTAACGCAACCATTAATTTATTACCCAACGATAATGCCAGATGTTTTAAATATTGGGATAATGGTGCTGTTGGTAATAATGCCGCTAACGATGTTCCCATACTCAGGTATTCAGATATCTTATTGACCCGTGCAGAGGCGTTAAACGAATTGAACGGGCCTACACCGGAGTGTTTTTCATTAATTAACCAGGTTAGGAGCCGGGCAGGTATTGCGAGCTTAACTATACTCAATTCGCCGACAAAAGATGCATTTCGCGATGCCATTTTGAGAGAGCGCAGCTGGGAATTCGTAGCCGAGGGAAAACGCAGGGAAGACCTGATAAGACAAGGTAAGTTTATAAGTTCAGCGATATCAAGAGGTATAACAAATGCAACAGCTAATAAGGTACTATTCCCAATCCCTCAAACTGAAATTGATGCCAATAAGCTTTGTGTTCAAAATCCAGGCTATTAATAACTATTGTATGAACAAATTGAAGTACGTTTTAATAATTGCGTTTGTGTTTTATGGATTTTCCCTAAAAGCACAACAAAATGTATGGAGCATTCAAAAAGCCAGCGATTGGTACAAAGCTCAGCAATGGCCCAGGGGATGTAATTACCAGCCAAGTACAGCGATAAACCAGCTCGAAATGTTTCAAGCTGCAACCTTCGATCCCCAAACAATTGATCGCGAACTTACCTGGGCACAGAACTTAGGGTTAAATACGATGCGCGTTTTTTTGCATCACGTCGCATGGACATCTGATCAGAAAGGCTTCAAAAGCCGGCTGAACCGGTATCTGCAAATATCAGCCAAACATGGTATTAAAACCATACTGGTATTTTTTGATGATTGCTGGAATGATGAATATCATCCCGGTAAACAACCCGAACCAAAAACCGGTATTCACAACAGTGGCTGGGTGCGCGACCCGGGGACGATGATCTTTAACCATCCGGATAGTTTGAAAATGCTGGAAAACTATGTGAAGGATGTTATGACAATGCTGAAAGATGATAACCGGGTTTTACTTTGGGATTTATATAATGAGCCAGGTAATAATCAAAATTTCGATAAAAGTCTGCCGCTTTTGAAAGCAGTGTTTAGCTGGGCCCGCGAGGTTAACCCGTCGCAGCCAATAAGCGCGGGCGTTTGGAATACCGGCGATAAATTTAGTGAACTCAATAAGTTTCAGCTTGAAAACTCGGATGTAATTACCTACCATAACTACACTTACATTGATACACACAAAAAGCGCGTTGAAGAACTTAAAGCATATAAAAGGCCATTAATATGTACTGAATATATGGCACGTAAAAATGGAAGCTTGTTTCAAACGATTATGCCTATGTTGAAAAGTGAAAATGTCGGCGCTATAAACTGGGGTTTTATATCAGGCAAAACAAATACAATCTACGCCTGGGGAACGCCTATGCCGAATGGTAAGGAGCCCGAATTGTGGTTTCATGACATTTTAAGGAAAGACGGTCGCCCCTTTAGCGAGGATGAAGTAAGTAAAATTAAAGCGTTAACCGGGAAAAATTAAAAATTATTATCTTCACCAATATGCTCAAAAGAATCGTTTACCCGTCCATAATAATATCCGGCATATTAATATTACTGATTTCAGGTGCGTTTAAAAAAAATGGCAGCATGCACGTTGTTGCCAAATCATCCCGGCCAAATATCATCGTGATCCTTGCCGATGATATGGGTTTTTCAGATCTGGGTTGTTATGGCGGCGAAATTAATACGCCTAATATTAATTATTTGGCGAATAACGGCATACGTTATACACAGTTTTACAATGCATCGCGGTGCTGCCCCACAAGGGCATCGCTGCTTACCGGCCTTTATAATCAGCAAGCCGGCATTGGTAAAATGACCGATGCGGAAGATGAGCCCGGATATCGCGGATATATTACAAAGAATGCGGTTACCCTTGCAGAAGTTTTAAAAACAGCAGGATACCATACGGCTATGTCGGGTAAATGGCACGTGTCCAATACCAATGCCCAGCCGACTAAACAGGAACAATTGGACTGGTTAAACCACCATAAAAGCTTTGGTGACTTTTCTCCCGTTGAGCAATACCCCACCAGCCGCGGCTTTGAAAAATTCTTTGGAACCATATGGGGAGTAATAGATTATTATGATCCATTTAGCTTAGTAAGCGGAACAACTCCGATAAAAAGCGTTCCTAAAAATTATTACCATACTGATGCTATTAATGATACCGCTGTATCATATATCAACGAGTACGCCAAAACAAATAAGCCGTTTTTCATATACGTGGCAGAAAACGCCCCACATTGGCCCCTAATGGCTGAACCGAAGGATATTGAAAAATATAAGGAGACTTACAAGGTCGGCTGGGATTCAATCAGGAATATGCGTTATAGAAAAATGATTAAATTAGGTTTAATTGATCCTAAAACGACAAAATTATCACAACGTTGGAATGACAAACTGAATTGGGGAGATAATCCGGACAAAGATTGGGACGCCAGGGCAATGGCTGTTCATGCTGCCATGATTGATAGAATGGACCAGGGGATCGGGCGTATAATTCGTACATTAAAGAAAAACGGACAACTGGATAATACGCTTATTGTTGTTTTGTCTGATAACGGCGCAAGTGCCGAATTATGTGCAAACTTCCATCCCGGCTTTGACCGGCCTGACGAGACTAGGGACGGCAGAAAGATAGTTTATGCCAATAAAAAACAGGTAATGCCTGGCCCCGAGACCACCTATTCATCTATCGGCCCGCGCTGGGCAAATGTATCCAATACACCTTATCAATATTGGAAAGAGGAGTCGTATGAAGGAGGTATACATACGCCGATGATTGCATTTTGGCCAAAATCAATTAAGATAAAAGGGGGCTTTAACAATCAGATTTTGCATGTAATGGATTTCATGAGCACCTTTGTCGAACTTGCGAAAACGAAATATCCCACCGTTTATAAAGGTCATCAGATTACCCCTACTTCGGGAATTAGCTTTGTATCTACCTTTAGCGGTAAGCAAAACGATGGGCACGAACGCCTTTTCAATGAACACTTTGGAGCCAGATATGCTAGAATAGGAGATTGGAAAATGGTTTCACTGAGTAAAGACAGCACCTGGCATTTATTCAATCTCACGAACGATAAAAGCGAGACTGCAGATTTAGCGTTAAAATATCCCAAAAAGGTAATGGCGATGGATAGTCTTTGGCGCATTTGGGCTAACAGTCATTCTGTTTTTCCTAAACCGAAAGGGAAACGTAAGGCGGAATAATTACGATGTCTACTTAAGGAAACAACCCTATCGTGGTTGTTTCCTGTGACATTATAATTGTAAATCTTTCAGTAGGTTTGAAAGGCGGCCAATAGGGAAATCGAACCTCTTAACTAAACCACTTTCAAGCTATTTAAAAACTTGAGTTGTTCCACTAAGTGGTTCGAATTAACTCCAGCATGGGGAACTTAAGGAGATACTTATTTTGAGTGTTTCCTTTTTTTATGCCTGTAACATTTTGACAATAACTGACCCACCTGATTCAATTTATGCAGGTTAAAAAAAGGCCGAAATTTGCAGGATTCCACGCCTTATCAATTTGTCATGAATTCTACTACATCCGAAGTGGAGCTATTGTTATTGCTGTCCCGTGTAACAATCTTCCAGTAATAAGTGGTTTTGGAATTTGCGGATATATTACTGATATTCTGCGACGTGTTGTGGCTTTGATACAATGGGGGTGATGTTGCAGTTCCAAAGTATATGTCATAGTCGACAATGTCATTATCTACCGAACTTCCCTGCCAACTTAATGAGATTTTTCCAGATGACGGTACAGTTATAGTGTGACCCGCAGCCGGGGATAGATTATCGGCAGGGAACGGTGCATAAGTTGTTATCCCTGCCCCTGAATTATAAAATTTCCAGGTGTCGCTTTTAGCAGTGCTACTGCTTTGATTAGATTTAGAAATAATATACCATGAATAAGGCGTGTTACGGCTAACTGTTACATCTGCACTGTTTGTCCCTGCGCTTGTAGCCAGCGTATCGCCTGTCAATAAATTTTTTGTCACGACGATATAACGATCAGAGTTAGCACTGTTATTCCATTGAAATTGAATGGTGCTTTGCGATGCCGAGATCACCGCACCCGAGACACAAATTGCATTCTGAGCCGGGAAAACCAATGTGGCTGCCATGGGTAACAGTGGTGTGGGCGATATATTATCTGACTTTTTGGTGCCGCTGCAGCCGGCAAACAACAACCCCAATGTTATGCTTAAAAATGAATATCTCATTGTTTAAATATTTTAAATACAACTGATGTAGAACCAAGATTTAGTTTTAGTACATAGGTACCGATTATAAAATTCGATACATCCACCTGCAGACTGCCATCGTTGTTTATTACATCCTTCTTATAGACAATTTTACCGAATGAGTCGGCAATAGTTACCCCAGCCGTTAATACCTTACTGCCTCCCAGGTCGATATTTAACACATTGATAAAAGGTACCGGATAAACGGTGATAACATTCAAGTCAATTACCTTTTTTATCACACCTTGGCACAACTTGTTTGTATAAATTTCCAATTGATTGGCGCCGTTATTTAGCGGCAGGTTCACCTGGTTGGCATTTGTCTGATGAATTTCTCCATTCAGATTAATATAATAGGTGTCGGCGCCTGATAAATCTATCGTTATCGTCTTTTTGTTTTGATTTACTACTGAATAAGCTGAAAGCATTTTGGGTTGCGTTACTATTACCGAGTAACACCGCTGGAAAATGCTATTTCCTGATATGCCAATACACACATTGTACGCCCCCGTGTCAAGGCTTTTGATGTTAAGACTATCCGTAAATGAAAGGTTTTTGCTGAAGCCGCCGGGGCCGGTCACTGCAGCTGTATAGGTGAGTGGGTCCAGGGCTTGTATGCTTATGGAGCCATTCGCGCTGCCGCGACATGACGCGCTGGTAACAGAAACCGTAAAATTACTATCGGGTAACGATACGTTACCTTGCTGGATGACGACATTCAAAACAGATGATTTTTGCATATTCAAAGCGCTATTCGTCTCCACTACGGTAACCATACCGTTGCCTGCTTTGCCCCAGTTAATAGTGGCTTGGTTTGATGATGGGGTTATACTTACGTTTCCCGTTGCGGTCCATCTGAAAGGGTTTGTACTTGCAGCGGTGGAGTAAACTATGTTGGCGGCATAGTTTGCTATTGTATCAGGGCCTGTTATCTGCGGGGCCGGCATATCTTCCACATCAACGTTTATTGTCCGGCTTTGGCCGTTGCTACAGTTATTATAAGGCGTTACCTCCAGGCTGTATTTTCCGCCGTTTTGCCACGAAACAATCACTTGATTATTACGGTACTCTACTGATTCGGCACCTGTTGCGGTCCATTTGTAATATGTGCCGTATACTTGAGGCACCGCATAAACTGTCTTTACCTTAGAAGCAACAACTGTATCTCCGGCAATATAACCGGCGTTTGCGGACGGCGGGCTTATATTATTCAATTTCATCAGCCAGCCACCTTGTCCTGCTATAAACAGTTGTCCATCATTTATTTGGAAACCTGGGAATCCGTACCCATTTCCTGGTTGAAGTATCTGGGTCCAGTTAAACCCTCCGTCTATGGTCTCATATATCTGTGCTCCCCCTTGTCCTTCCTCGTATGCAGTATATGCATACCCATGGAGTTTGTCAATAAATTGAAAATTCATAATATCCAATTGGATCAGTGTTGTTAGTTGCGTCCAAGTTTGGCCCCCATCGGTTGTGCGCAGCAACAAGCCGCTGGTGCCACCTGCCAGGCCGTTCAGCGAATCAAAAAAATGTATCGAAAGTATAATCTGGTTGCTTCCAAAATTGGTTGATGTCCACGTGGTCCCCCCGTCGGTTGTTTTATAAAGCGGCGTACCGATGCCCGTTGTATAAACCGTATTTTGATCGGTAATGCTTATATTTCGCAGGCCCAGGCCAACTGGCTTTAACGAGGCAGACCAGGTTTCGCCGCCATCGGTGGTTCGGTACAAGGTTTGTCCATTTGCGTAAAAGCCAAAATTGGCGTCATAAAAAGTAATTGGTGTTCCGACTGGTGTAGTGGTGTCCCTGTTTTTTAAAGTCCACGTATTACCACCATCTGTCGACTTATAAAGATTGTAATTATCAGCATAAAAACCAGTGTCGGCATTTAAAAATACGCCCGTTTTTAGATAATCCCCGTAAGGCACACTAATGGATAATGGTTTCCAGGTAGTGCCTCCGTCTTTAGTTTTTAAATTTGCCGCACCGAAAACATACCCGGTACCGTTAGCAAACAAATTACCCGCAATATAATTATCACTACTAAAATAGGATATTTGTATCCAGGCGCCTGTGCCATTTCCCGCATAAATAACGCTTCCCTGCTGCGCAGTTGCCCCCAATCCCTGAGCATGGCCCACCAAACAAAAATTTGACGCCGCGCTGTTAAATGCCAACGCTGTAAATACGCCTGCAGGACCAACGTTTTGTAGATTCCAGGTATGCCCACCGTCGACAGTGATATACAGATTAGCACTATTAAAACCTGCCAGGGCATAACCATTGTTTGGATCGCGAAAGTAGAGACGATTTATTCCGCCATCTGTTTTTATTGTACTGATACGAGCCCATGTTTTGCCGCCATCTGTTGTCTGCAAAATATCTCCGGCGGTACTCGTCATATAACCAACCGCAGCGCTAATAAAGGTAATGTTGTTGAAAGGTGTATATGATCCCACTGCGGTAATTGTTATGGTCTGCCAGGTATTTCCCCCGTCGGTGGTGTGTAACAAAGTACCGGAAGAACCACAGATAAAACCGATGTTCGCATCGGTAAACCATATGCTATTAAAATCGCTAACATTGGAGCTATATGAAAGCTTGTTCCAGCTACGTCCGCCGTCGGTCGTTTTAAATATAGAACTGGGATTATAAGCATTACTGTTAGTAATTACATAACCTACTGCGTTAGAAACAAAGTACATATTGGTTAAAGATGAAGCATATTGAGGGCTTGGCGGCAAAGCCAGCGGGAACCAGGTATTTCCCCCATCCTCCGTTTTTAACATTTGCTGGGATTGCCCCATTATATAGCCTGTTTGGCTGTCAGTAAACTGTACCCGTCCAAAATCATTCAAAATACCACTACTTATTTTCTTCCACGTTTGTCCGTTATCGTCCGAATTTAATATCACCCCGCCCGTTGCAACTGCGACAATCCTGCTGCCGGTATAGGTCACATCACTCAGTGAGTAGGTTAGGCTTTGGAACGATCCGACGCAAGCCTGTGCCGAGCTAACTTGTTTGTTGGTTACCCGGACAGCAAATATTTTTTGAAAGGTTGTCGTCCCGTTAGTGGCCTGCACCCGGACAGAATACGTGTTTCTGATTGCAAAATTAAAGATTATAGCCGATTGCAGACCGCCATTAGCAATGGTGAAACTACTGTTATCGGCACTGCCGTCGCCTGTTACGAATTGGTACTGGTAGCCGGAACCATTAGCTACGCCGAATGAACCAATAAAGGAATTTAAAGGAGAATTCTCGGCGATGATGTTGCTTGACAAAGTAAAACCGGCACTGGTATCTGCAAAAATAATCTCTTTTTCAAGCCCGCCGGCAGGAATTGGGCTAGTTTTCCCGGCTGTGCCCTGAGCCCCGCCGGTAAGATTGTATACAAAGTCGGTCCCGCCGCTGTTATCATTACTTTTTATATTTAGCAAAGCGCTAACCGCTTCGTTTTTGAGCGGTGAATATAACAGGTTGAAATTTGCCTGGCCGCCAGGCAGCAAAGTTTGCGGCGGAGTGCCATTTACGTAGAAAGAATCGCCGGCAATACCTATTTCGCTAAACACAAGTGAGCTATTGCCCGTGTTGGTCAAATTGATTTGTTTAGTGACAACACTGTCGGGTTTTGACGTGATGGCTGATGTACCACCATTCGCCAGGCTTTGGTTTGCCATAGTAACCTGTAACTGGCCTGCCGGCGCATTGTCCCAAAGCGTATAGGTATTATTTGCGCTAACTTTAAAGTAGAGGCGGCCATTGTCATTAAACAGGGCCTGAGGCATAGTTGGCTGCTTAACTTCCTGTTTAGCAGTTGTGCCGTCGAAGCTCCACAACGAAGCGTTATTGCTAAAATAGAGTTTGCCGTTTGAAATTACAGGGCCGATGGCGTAGTCCACCGTGGCTGTTGAAGCTTGGGTGGTCCCGGCGTTTGTTCCATCTGAGGTGTATAACCTACCGGTTGAGGTGGCTGCAAAGAATAATTTGTTATTGAAATCGATAAAGTTGCGCATATTATTATACGCTATGCCTTGCGGCCAGTTGTATGTTGCCACCATTTTTGTACCGGCTGCGGTGCAGTCACTCGTCCATAGAACATCAGTGCCGCTTACTCCTATGCCGTTGGTGCGGATCGAGAAGAAAAAATTTGATCCGACCGCTGTTATGTTGTCGATGGTGCTGGTAGAATAAGTACCCGGGTTGAATGATTGGAGCAAAACGGGCGTGCCTGCCGAAGGGGATAATGCGTACAAATTAACATTCTGGAAGTAGTAGTTTTCGTCAGTTATGAATACAAGATTATCGTTAACATTGGTCAGCATTCCAACAATCTGGTTGTTGTCGACGGTTATTTGTTTTGTGCCGGCAGTTGAACCATCCGATTGCCAAAGCCCGCCCTTGACAAAATACAGCATATTACCTACCGCTATTAGCTGGGAAATAACCGAATAGTTGTTGGCGGTTACCTGCACTGTCCCATTGGAAGTGCCATCAGTTTTCCAAAGGGAAAAAGTGGTCCCGTCTGATGTTGCTATAAAATAAAGTAAACCGTTGTAACTCGTAAACTGTCTGGGCTGGGAGCCGTTGCCACCAGCTGTAAGGCCAACATTTTTAACCATAAGCGTACCATTGGCTGTACCATCGCTTTGCCACAATTGCATGCCATGAATGCCATCATAGGCCGAAAAATAGGCTTTGCCATTAAAAACATAAATAGATGATATACCCGATCCGCTTGAGCCGGCGCAAATATCCTTTACCATAACCGTGCCGGCGATGGTCCCGTCGGTTTTCCATAATTCCGATCCATGCACGCCATCGTCGCCGGCAAATAACATCCCATTGCCGAGATGTGCAAACGCAGACAACGAATAAAAATTTTTAATAAAATTTTGTGAGCGGCCCTCTGTGACCAAAATAAAACAGGCGAGAAAAAACAAGCCTAACTTTTTATACATAGCGTAATTGTGATAAGCATTTAATTAACAGGTTTATAATCAACCTACAAATATTACTGTGATGCCGGTGAGGTGTGATATTTTACCAGCGCAGTAACATTTTTCATTTGAACTGCAATAAATACTTGTTTAGTTTATGATTACCAATGTAATCTATATTTCGTTAACGCACAAACAAAAATCGTTTGAGCGATTGTAAATTATTGTAAAAATTAAAAACCACTTTCATGTTAAAAAGCGGTTTGTAGTCCATAAGGGAATCGAACATCTTAACTGAGCCACTTTCAAGTTATTTAAAAACTTGAGTTGTTCCATTAAGTGATTCGAATAACTCCAGCGTCAGGAACAAAGCGAGGCTTCGTTGCTTTTATAAAGTTTTATCTTTTACACATAATCGTCGAGGCTAGTCCCGCTGCGTCATTTTCTGAGACAGATACAACAGATACTCCAATTCTGGCGCGCGAATGCCGCGCAAGCCAAAAGCGGCGAGTTCTTGTTCCCCGCTGGCAATTCGCACAATAAAGATTTAACGGTTGTTGCATTATAGCTTTCAGCGATGTACTTTTAAACTGTAATGAACATCAAATATAAATTCGGAGACTAGGATAAACTCTATTTAGTCAGCTTTTCGGTTATAAACTGGATCGACCTTTTTATCCTAACGAATACACGAACGCTTGCTTGACTCGTGGCGACATTGCAGGGGCTCGAAATATATAATGGATATATTATCAAATGTAAAAGATGAAAAATAATTCGTCGATAATCTTAACTCTTTTATTAATTGCCGGCATTAATTTTAATTGCAATCAAAATAGTTACATACATAGAATGATGAAGGGCTATGTTCATACTTCTAGCTATATGATTGAACATAAAATAAATAAAGATGGCCAATGGTATTTTAAGGCAGTAATAAGTGCTGAAGACGGAAATAAACTACTTCAATTACATGATTTTGTTACTGGATTTAGTTCTCTTAATTTAAAAGGGAAAATTCCTTGCTTATACATTACGCGTAAATCTAATTATTTCTATTATTTGGATGATTCAGCGGTAGGGCGGTATAGATATGTTTTATTATGCTTAACTGCAGATAAAAAGCAAGTTGAAATTTATGATAGCGTTGGGGACTAATTCAAAATTCCGATTTTGTTTCCCGTCCTGCCGTGCAAAAGTCAAAAGCGCAGAGTTCTCGTTCCCTGCAGGCAATTGGCACAATAAAGATTTAACGGCTGTTGCATTAGATATTTAAGCAATGTAATTTTAACTGATATAAATACCAACTCAGAGAGCAGGAATTGATATCATTTTTGTTGAGCCGGCAGGAGGGACGGCATAGTTTATTGCCTGCAAGCAAAAAATGAAGAGTGGAATTACAAAAATTTAACAATTAAAAAATAAACACCATGAGAACAATTAATCCCTGGATCAACTTCAACGGAAATGCCGAAGAAGCATTCACTTTTTACAAATCAGTTTTTGGTGGCGAGTTCACCCGGATCATTCGTTTCAAGGATTTGGCAGCCGCCAACGCCCCGGCGGCCGGTAATGATGCGGATAAAATGATGCACCTTGATTTGCCCATGGGCGAACAAAATGTTTCAATGACGGTAGCCGAAGATGATGCAGATAAAATAATGCACATTGCTTTGCCTATTGGCAAACACAATGTGTTAATAGCCAATGATGTTCCCAGCTTTTTGGGGCGGGTAAGCGAAAATGAAAACCGGTCGAAAATTGCAGTGAGCGCCGAAAGTCGTGAAGAAGCCGACAAAATATTTAACGGCCTGTCAGCAGGCGGAGACGTTGAAGGGCCCATAGGCGACAGTCCCTGGGGTACATACGCCGGCATGTTCAGGGATAAATATGGCATTGAATGGATTGTGGAATTTGACCCCAATTATAACGGATAAATTAACTGAGAAAACAGTGCGTCATTAACGATAGTACCACCCACAATGGAAACAAACAAAAGCGAAAACAAATCGAAAGAACCCATTCATACCGTTTTTGCCCAGACGTACTTCCACGGCACAAAGGCCGATTTGAATATTGGCGACTTTATCCAAATCGGCATTAACTCAAATTACGGGCAGAAAAATAAAGCGGAATATATCTATCTCACCGCTACGCTGGATGCCGCGGTTTGGGGTGCCGAACTTGCCTTAGGCGAAGGGCGTGAAAGAATATATTTGGTAGAGCCAATTGGCCCGATTGAGGATGACCCTGATTTAACAGACAAAAAATTCCCGGGCAACCCAACAAAGTCATACCGCTCAAAACATCCGTTTAAGATCGTTGGCGAGGTTACTATTTGGCAGGGGCACTCGCCCGAACAATTAAATGCAATGAAAGGCGGCATCGCAAAATTGAAGGCACAAGGTATTAAGGCAATTGAGGATTAACCAAAGGGCGTTCCTTAACGCCGACCGGAATTTTAATGATCTATAGCTGTGAAAATAATATCCGGGTTTGATATGCCATAACCAACCGAGTAAGCTTCTAAATTCATCAGGAGCATTTTATGCCCGGCAGCGTCATACGCAACGCTCATAAATTTACTATTGTACTTGGTAAGATGTGAAGCTATGGTGCGATATCCATTTACAACACCAAAGTCCTTGAAAAAAAATTTCTCTTTAGAAGCGTTGTTGGTAAGGCCTACATTTTTCCACTTGCCGTTTTCGTAAAATGAACCAAAACCTTCACCATTACCACCATGTGGCTGGGCTTCAAAGGTGACTGCCATAGCGCCATTGGGGCCTTGTTTAGCCTGGAAGCCTGAGATAGTTACACCCTGTTGCTGTATCGAAGCCAGGATGGTTAAGTTTTGGGTTGCCAAATTTCTATCCCACAGCTGCTCACTCTCTAATGTGGCAGGCGATGGAAGCATTATTAAGTGATCAATTCCATTTTCATCAACTAACAAGCGCGGCGGATGGTTCCAGCTATTAGTGGCCGCATAGGCAGGATAGCTGTAAACAACGGAGGATTTTTTACCAACAAAGTATGCTATTCGTTCCACCCCCTTTTCATCGACCGTTGCATAAATTAAGTGAAGCACACCGGTTTTATCTACATATCCGTCTAAATCTATTTTCCCTTCTTGTTTGGCAGGGAAACTGAGCCCTGGGCCGCCGGGCTGTATAGGTTTTGTCATGTCGGAATAAGGCGAGTGGGCGGTACCGCTTAATGACACCCCACGCACATAGTCTGCATATTTCCAGTTTTGGCGCGAATATTTTAATGTGGCTGGGTTATCCTGGGCCCAAATAACATACAAAACGCCGTTTGGGGCGACAGTGGCGAACCACGATTCCTGGGTTTCTTCCAGCTCATTTAGTTGAATTGGCGCACTCCATTGGCCCCCGGAAAGTACTTTATAAAATATGGTACCTGAAATGCCGCCGCCCGGTCCGTCTAACAAAGCATCGGGTACAGGATACTCGCTTGCGGTATTGCCATAGCGTTTCCAGATCGCATAAATTATTCCCTTGCCATCCTGTAAAATCCGGGCATAACCCGATCCGTTGCCATGCTGATCATTGCTTAATGTTACAGGTTTGCTCCAGGATGCCCCCTTATCGGTGGATGAGGCGTAATATATGAAAGTAGCCTTGCCTATTGCCGGGCTTTCCTGGAACACGGCATGATAGACACCGCTTTTATCGATCAGCAAATCACAAAGCCCTGCGCGGTTAAATTGCGACACAGGTTTTTTTTGTGCGTCAGCAGTGGTGCCCACACTTGAACATGAAATGATAAAGAGTGAAAATAAAAGCAGATTGCATGACAAGTATCTCATTTTGGAAAGTTTAAGTCTGTGATAAGACATGTTAAGAAACCGGATGGCATTTAATTTACAGGCCCCTGTAAAAATAAACGCTACGGACAACGCGATTACCAAATCGACAATAGCAGGGGGAGACACAGGATTAGTGTTTTCCCGATAGGCTAAAATTATAAGCTAAACGAACCGCAAATGCACTTATCACGTCTCCCTCAGTATAATATCTTGCGCTTATATCAAATCCGTGAATAAGGTAGCCAATATTAACTGCCGCCGCGAAATTAGTTTGACTGTATGAAAGCCCTGTAGTCTTAGTGGTTAATATCGCCAACCCGGCCTGGCCCTCACCGTAGAAGCCATTTTTTAAGTTATACCTGTACCCGGCCAAAACAGGCAAAAGAGATAGCGTTTGATCGCCATAGGTACTTGACGACTTTCCGCTAAATGAAGAATAAGCGCCGCTGATGGTTAATTGACCTGCGCGGCCTACGCCGTACAAGCCTTTAAGATTTCCTCCGATCCCGGGATTGTAAATTGAACTATAGCCATTACTTGCTAAGAAATTGACTTCAGCGCCGACGCCAATTTGGTTGTTCCCTGTTTGGGCAGAGCACCAATTGCAAACAAAAATAATAACGGCGAGTAATAGTAGGATTTTTTTCATTTTTAGTTTTAGTTATAGGATTAAAATAGTTGCGCGAAGCTTACCGGCAGATTGTTTATTTAAGCACCAGGCGCCCCCTGATTTTGGTAAATTCATCAAGAGGAACGCTTGTAAAATGCTGCACCGACACGTCACGGAAATCAAAGTCGTGGCCGCTGCCCGTAACATCAACAAATGAAGTGTCTCTACCCGAACTAAGGTAGGTGTCGGTAGCGGAGGTAACCACTTCAAAATAACATTCGTGGTAACCAAGTTTGCCCGCCCTGTCATACCCTACAATCTTTAAGCGGTCAGGAAAACCCATGGTGGCTGCAGAGTCGGAGTAATACATGCGCAGCGTATTGTTTTTATTGCAGGCTACCTCTATAGCTTTGATCGTGGTGTTTTTTGTGGAAGGGCCGTTAAGTGACTGCCCATTAATGACATATACGCTATCGCCCGGGGGGGTATAAGCTCCATCACCCGGCGCGCATGCGGTGAATGAAAGTACAATAATTGAAAAAAATGCAATGCCGGTTTTGAATATAGAGGATCTCTTCATAAGTTCACTTATTATTTAGTAGTGCAATTAAAGGTCAAATAATTTACGGTGGCATCCTATACAGCATATGCTGTATTTTTTACTTCATTATATAATTTATTTTGAGAAACATCCGGGGTAAATCAGCCACTATCAACTCTGCGGTACTTCAAAAGCTTAGCGTATGGGGTTACATTCAGCAAGTGCTTGTAATTGGTATCTTATTCTTTTCTATCGGGGTTGCCAATGCCCAGCCCTTAAAAAAATTCAGCAGCAAGGCATATAGCGTCAATGAGGGTTTGCTGAGCGGGCACGTATCAGACCTGGCAGAGGATGGTAACGGGTTTTTATGGGTAAGTACCGGGGTGGGGCTGCAACGGTTCGACGGAAGCACTTTTGAAACAGTCCCCGCTCAAAAGGGTCTACCGCTAACAAACCACACCTCTTTTTTTAGGTTAAGAAATGGAAATATCTGGCTAAGCTATGAGAGCGGCATAAGTTGCTATAATGCGACAACTAATAAATTTAAACAGGTTATTAGCTTTCCCAAAAAGTTTGCAGACCATCAGCAGTCAAATGAAAACCTGTTAGCGGCAGGTGCCTATGTAATACCTTTATTAGAAACGAATAGCGGCGTATGGTGTCGTGATGTATTGCAAAAGAGATTTATCTGTATAAATAAAACATCAGGCCAGGTGCAGGATAGCCTAACCGTTCCGGCTGATATGCAACCCAGTACTACCCTCTATACAAAAGGTTATAATAATACACTGTTATATACCGCTGTGGGTTTTACGCTTGTTGAGATTGAATTCAGTACAAAAAAAATTGTGCACTTATACAAGGCAAAAGGTGCAGACCGATATGCCAGTACTTGTACGCCCATAAGTAAAACGGACGTAATTTTTACTAATAATGAGGGTATATCAAGGGTGAATATGGCAACAGGTATTACAATATTTCTAACCCGGTACCCTAATATAAATTCAAAACATATTTATAATATTTCTTTAACTCCCTTGCATCGCGGCATTTTTGTTTTAAGCCTTAACAATGAATCGTTTGCTATAAATGGCGCTGACGGGAAGGTGCTTTATCGGATAGTTAACCAGCAAAATGGCCCTTTTGTTGATCCCGGATATATCAGTAATTGCCTCACCGACCGCTATAATCACTTATGGGTAATATCCGCGGCCGAAGGATTGAAAAAAATATACCTTAATAGCCTGGGTATTAAATATTATGGTTTTGGTAAGCTGCCTCAAAATTTTAACCGCTGTATTTATGCCGATAAAAAAGCCAACAGGATCATTACAGGCAGTCTGTTTAACGGATTTTCGGTTTTTGATACAACGCAGCGTCTTTTAAAGCATTTCCGTTTAAATGCCGAAGAGCAAACAAGCTGCATATTAAAAGTACAGCCTTACGAATACTTATTGTTTACCAACGGATCCCCCGGCGTTTACCTGTTAAATGCAAAAAAATTACAGCTTACGACACTACCCGAAAGCGATGTTCGGCCTTTTAAGCAAGCCGGTGTTCTTTACGAAACCTATGCGCAGCGGCTGACCGATTCCACGGCTGTGCTTTTTTGTTACCAGTCTTATTTCATCGTAAACTTTTCAAAAGGCAACATTCGCTTTACAAAAGGGGCCCTGCAAAAAGAATTTTCAAGCGCCGTTCTCGATCATAAAAAAAGGTTATGGCTTGGCCAAACGGGTAAATTTTTTGTATTGGCCGGGAAAAATTTCATACATGAAACAGCTTTTAACCTTCCCGAAAAGGTAAAGATCCAATGTTTTATGGAGGATAACGAAAACAATATGTGGATTGGCACCGAAAAGGGATTGTATAAACTAAATGAGGAGAATGGGGCCGTTATGAATGTTTTTCAAAAGAAAGATGGGCTGGCCAACGACTGTATATACAGTATTGTAAATGACCGCAAAGGTAATACATGGTGTGGAACCAATAAAGGGATTTCGGGTATCTACCGATCGGGAAAAATAATAAATATCCACAGCTCTGACGGCTTACAGGGCGATGAATTTAATACCAACAGTTACGCAAAAGCTACAGACGGAGAGTTGTTTTTTGGCGGAATAAATGGGGTTAATAGTTTTTATCCCGACAGCATACAAAAAATCGCGGAACAGCCGCGAATTTTAATGACCAATATTAAGGTGATGGACAGCAACTGGAGCAGTGATTCTGCTTTTAGTATCCGGAAAATAACGCTTCCCTATTCGGAAAATATAATATCATTTTCTTTTACCGCATTGGGTTGGTACACTCCTGATGTATATAATTACCAGTTTAAAATGAAGGGTATAGATAAAAACTGGGTAGACGCGGGGACTAGCGGGTATGCCAGGTACGCACTGCAGCCGGGCAACTATATTTTTGAATATACTGCAGGTAATGGGCTTGCCAGTAATTTACGATATAGAAAATTTATTTCTGTAACTATCACGCCTCCTTTTTGGCGTACGGTATGGTTCATTGCACTCTTAACAGTATTGGGAATTTTACTCGTAATTGGGGGTGTCGATTTTTATTACAAAACAATAAACAGGAAAAAGTTGCGGCAAATGGAAGTTCAGCAAAGCTTGCAACTGGAAAGGGAGCGCATATCCAGGGACCTTCACGACAATATAGGGGCGTTTACAACTGTTTTGATCGCGAGCGTTGAAGGTCTCGATCATAAGGCCTCTCCCTCAAGCTTTAAACAATCTGTGCAAAGTGTTTCTGAGAATGCAAAAAATATCATGATTTCATTAAAGGAAACTATTTGGATTTTGAGTAATGATGCCATTACTATCACCGATCTCATCGACCGTTTTAAATTGTATGCAAATAAAGCAAGTCGCAATTTTTCCGATGTCCAGGTAAGGTTTAAAGAAACGGTGGTAAACAATCAGGTTCTGTCGCCTTCCGAAAGCCTTAATCTTTTTAGAATTATGCAGGAGGTATTGCAAAATGCTTTTAAACATGCCAATGCAAAAACTATAACTATATTCGTTCACAGTGGCGATAGCACTTGCATTTCTATAAAGGATGATGGTGTTGGTTTTGATGCAAACAGCAATGCTCCCGGTAATGGATTGTTTAATATCAAATACAGGGCAAAGGAAGCCGGCTATAACCTGACTATTATTTCAACGGAACTGGGTACAGAAATAACACTGCAAAAAACACAACATTTGCTGCATAATGAATCAATTGGTTGAAACCCGTCTTTACATAAACCGAAATGTCAATTAAAATAGCTATAGTAGATGATAAATCAATAGTCCGTACAGCTATTAAGGACAAGGTGAGCCTGTTTCCAGATATAAGGGTTGTGTTGGAAGCCTCAAACGGCGAAGATTTTCTAGAGCAGATGAGGGGGTTAACTGATGATGCCATGCCCGAGATTGTTTTAATAGACCTGGAAATGCCGATGATGGATGGAATACAAACAATTGCAGTCGGCTCTACACTGTTCCCGCTAATAAAATTTGTGGTACTTACTGTTTATGATAACAGTGAAAAAATATTTGAGGCCATAAAAGCAGGGGCTAATGGATACCTGTTGAAAGATGACGATGCAGTTAATTTAAGCGAAGCTATTTTTCATGTAAAAAATCATGATGCGGTTCCAATGTCGCCAGCCATTGCACGAAAAATATTAGGCTTACTTCAAACAGGCGCTGTTCAAAGCGCCGAAAATACTGGCTCCGACTCATTAAGTACCCGTGAGCATGACGTGCTTCAGTGTCTTGTAGAGGGATTGGAGTATAAAGAAATCTCGGAAAAGTTATTTATCAGCCCGGCAACGGTGCGTACGCACATTACAAACATTTACCGGAAATTGCACGTAACATCAAAAGCCCAGGCAATTAAACTGGCTTATAAAAAACGCTGGTATGCCTGAGAAAATTGCAAATACTTTTGAGCCATAAACCTTATTCAATCAGCTTGGCTATCTTTTGCAAAGGAATTGTTTCGGCATATTCCAGTATTTGTGAATCTGTGCAATCGTCTACCTTAAAGGTAAATAAAGCGCTTCCCAAAGGTATCTGTAATTCGTAACTATTTTTGTCGGTTGTGCTGCCTGTCTGCTTTTCAAGCCTTGCTTTATAACCCTGTACTTTTACGGTTTTTGACTTGCCATCATTCATCATTCCGCCTAAAAGGGGTGTATTTAATATCGTATTTGTCATAGCAACTAAAGGGGAATTGCTAATGATAGAAATATCGGCTTTTCTGCCGCCTTTCTCATAGGCGCGGTGTATAGTAGCTCCAACGTAACCTATATTGGACGTCACATTGTCGTCCCTTCCAACGATTTCCATTACGTCCATTTTAGATGGTAACAATTTCAGTACTTCCTTGCCAATTGTCAGGTCAACTTCCTGCATGGCTTGCTGCAGCGCAAAATGTGTTTCTTCCAGTTTACCTGCACTGTAGGAAGTTTTTGCGGTGGCCATTGCTTTACCAAAATCTTGTGCAACGCAGGTGCTTGTAAAGGCCATTGCTGCGATCAATGTTATAAAGGCTTTCATAACTTATCTTTTATTGAAGATTTAAATTATTGCTCTCCAAGCATCTTTTTTATTCCGTTAATATCAAAAGTATTAGCGGTATCCATCACCTCCTGCTCGCTGGCAAAGTTTATACATTCCCAAACGATCATGGAAGACTGGCCAAGTGATACAATCAGCGTATACCCCTTGCTATCCTCATATTGAATAATCGCTTTGTTGCCTTTGACTCTTACTTGTTTAAAATTTTGTTTAGCGTTATTGGCTTCCATCATACCGGCATTTGTAAAATACAAAGCCGCCAGGCCTGCATACACGCCTGCATTTCCAACGGTAATTGTTAACTGTTTATCCGCTTTATTTTTCCACACGCGCTGAATGCTCAGATTATTCCAGCCCCACTGCGTGCTCATCACTATGTCGTGCGCTGTATCCACGTTTAAAGCGTCTACAGAAGCCGGTAAAGATTTGAGGATCTGCCTGCCCAATTGAATTTCGACACCCATCAAGGCTTGCTGTAACGAATACCGGGCATCGCTGTAATTCTTAGCTGCATGGGCCGACTCAGCTTCTGCCATTTGAGCTTTCACATCGGGGGGAGTAGTATTACTTAGTCCGCCGCCACCCTTATTGGAGGGTCTACCATTATATCTGGAGCTACTATTGCCTGATTCGCCTCCGGGAGACACGCCGGCCTTTTTGTCAACGGCATCGTCTATTGTTTTATTCACCTTGTCTTTGAGCTTTTTTAAAAATCCTTGTGACGAGGCATTATTAGTAATTGTAGCTGCTGTGAGAAAACAGAGGAAGTACAAAGCCCTTTTCATAAAAAAACATTTAATAATGTTAATAGAAACAGGTTACATTGCGATAAGGTGATTAAAGCTAACTATTTAGATTTATTTTTGCAAGCACAAAATCACCGGATTGGTGATGCATATAAGCAGTTTGTGGGACGCCATAAAATATCCCCTGTCCTAAAGACTCCCGACTCATGACTTCCGACTCAAGCCTAATCAACGGGTCTTCCAAAAAACAAAACATAGCCATCGGCATCTGCTACTTCGAACCCGCGCAGGCCGTCGGTATCATCGCGGAGGGGTTGGTGGAATGTTATGCCGCGCGAACGGTATTCCTCAAATAAAACATCCGGGTCGGCAACGCTGATAAAGGCATCCAGGCGGGCCCATTCATGCCGGGTATTGTTGGGGATAGGTTTTATGTCAGGCGCGATAGCCTTCAGCATAATGGAAATATCATCGCGGCCAACGATTGCAAAAAACGGGTCGTCCTCGGGGGCAATATGCCGCACTTCGAACCCAAGTTTATCGACATAGAACGACACCGAATCCGGTATGTTCGAAACGATAAAAGAAGGCCAGATGTACTTCAGGTTCGACATGTTAACAAAATTGCAAAAATTATTAATTACAAGAATTTCTATTTCGTTTAAAAGCTTCCATTGCAAACGGAAAATTAAAACATTCATTTATATTCGTTTCTTTTTTAACTGAAAAGCCCAATAAACCAATAAGTTGAATCACCTCAAGTCAAAAATCAGCTTAACGCTGGTGCTATTTTTATTGTCATTTGCCGCGCAATCCGCGTGCGCTCAAAACACAACCGCCGACACGATATTTAACGCACGAGCCGTTTTGAAAATAATGACCCGCGTCGGCGACTGGCAGCTGCAGTCGTGGAAAGCAGATGGTTTCACACACAAAAAAACCGACTGGACAAATGCGGCGCTGTATACCGGCCTGTTCGACTTAAGCAGGGTGGCCAGAGATGAAAAATACAACGAGGCGCTTATCGCGATCGGCGACGATGTAAACTGGAACACGGGCGGAAACAGGTTGATGGCCGATGATTATTGCATCGGGCAAACATACTCGCTGCTGTACACAAAATATAACCAGCCGAAAATGATCGCGCCGTTCCGTCACCTGGCCGATAGTATTGTTAGCCTGCCTTTTAGCGAATCGCTTGAATGGAAGAGCGGCATACAAAACCGGGAATGGGCATGGTGCGATGCCCTGTTTATGGGGCCGCCCGCGCTGGCCTATCTCTCAACCGCTACCCACAATCTTAAATATTTAGATAAAGCTGCCAGACTATGGTGGAAAACGACTGATTACCTGTATGATCCAAACGAAAAGCTTTATTCGAGGGATGGCAGTTTCCTGGATAAAAAAGAAAAAAATGGCGCAAAGGTGTTTTGGTCGCGGGGGAACGGCTGGGTGCTGGCCGGCTTAGCACGGGTACTCGAAAATATGCCTGCGAATTATCCTGAAAGGAAGAAGTTCGTAAACCAGTTTAAAGAAATGGCGGCAAAGGTAGCATCGTTACAACAACCCGACGGTAGCTGGCACGCCTCGCTCCTCGACCCGGAAAGCTACCCGATCAAAGAAACCAGCGGAACAGGTTTTTATTGTTACGCTATTTTATGGGGTATCAATCATGGAATTTTAAATAAGTCGCATTATCTGCCTGTAGCCAAAAGAGCATGGCTGGCATTGGTAACTTCGGTTCGGCCGGATGGGATGCTGGGCTATGTTCAGCCCATCGGCGCCAGTCCCGACAAGGTAACCGAACATAGCAATGAAGTGTATGGCACCGGGGCTTTTTTGCTCGCCGGTGCACAGCTGTATCAGTACACCATTAAGCACGACGGAAATAATTAACTGGGCTATTTAACTGTAGGGATTAAATGCCATTCTCATAAGCGAGGCGCATATATTTCCTCACTTCATCATTAATATCTTCTATAAGATACAAACGCAGATGATGATTGTAGTCATCGCTGCCCGGCACTGGTTTTATTTTGTTGAAGCACAAATTATCTGTGTACGGTTGTTTGAATGGGAACACCACATCAACGAAATTCTTTCCCAGTTGAATAACATACGCGAATCTTGTCCGCGCGGCAAATGAGATCATTGTTTTTGCCGGATGCACTTTGATGTCGCGGCTTATCGCCAAATATTCCATTGCCAGATGGTCGAACAGCGCAATAGTGTGCTCCGTTTTCCCGGCAAGGAAATCGGAAAGGTCTTTATCCCTGCACGAATGTACCTGGTTGGTATTTACAAATTGCTGGCCGCATAAAGGGCATATCCACACAGTTAATTAAGGATTAATTGATTTGAAAATTCGAAAATTCAATACTGCTTGTAAAGGAGTTATAAATATAGGTTAAAAGATATCCGATTTCTAAAAGCCAGTTCGCAATGTGCAATTGTAAAATTTATCACCCTTATTTTCAAAACTTTAATAGATTTGGATGATAAACAATGATCTTTTTACCCGCCTTTGAACCAAAACTTATGAAAAGAACAATAGTTGCCAGCCGGTTAATTTTTGCTGCTGCCATTTTACTAACTGTAAAAATCGCTGCGGCTCAAAATACTACAGCATTTTCAGCCGCTCATAAAACCGTAAATGTATACGTGACGGCCAAAAACACAAATGACCGCATCACGAAAACCGAAACACTCCACTTTACCGATAAACCTCAGCCGGTTGAAACTGAAGTTGCCATTTTTGTGGACCCGTCAAAAACATTTCAAACCATGCTGGGAATAGGCGGCGCTTTAACTGACGCGTCAGCTGAAACTTTCTATAAGCTTTCGAAGGAAAAACAACATGAATTTTTAACCGCCTATTTTGATAAAGATAAAGGCATCGGCTACACACTGGCACGTACCAATATCCAAAGCTGCGATTTTTCGAGCGCGAGCTACAGTTATGTAAACGACAATGATGCATCGCTTAAATCATTCGATATCAGTCACGACAAAAAATACCGTATTCCGTTTATAAAGGAGGCGATGAAAGCCGCCGGGGGTAAATTAACCTTGTTTGCATCGCCATGGAGCCCGCCGGGATGGATGAAGACCAATAACAATGTGCTGCATGGCGGTAAGCTGAAGCATGAGTTTGACCAAAGCTGGGCCAACTTTTATGTGAAATTTATCAATGCTTATGAAAAGGCCGGCATTCCGGTTTGGGGCTTAACCGTACAAAACGAGCCGATGGCCACACAAACATGGGAATCATGCTTATACACTGCCGAAGATGAACGCGACTTTGTGAAAAATTTCTTAGGACCGACTTTGTACAAATCTGGCTTAGCCGGTAAAAAATTGATCGTTTGGGATCACAACCGCGACCTGATGTATCAGCGTGTAAGCACTATCCTTGAAGACCCGGCTGCCGCCAAATATGTTTGGGGCGTGGGTTACCACTGGTATGAGACCTGGACCGGCGCAGGCATGAACTTCGAAAACGAAAGACGCGTTGCCCAGTCGTTTCCCGATAAACACCTGATATTTACAGAAGGATGTGCCGAAAAGTTTGATTTTAACCGGATACACGATTGGGACCTGGGTGAAAAATATGGTACGTCAATGATCAACGACTTTAACGCCGGTACCGTTGGCTGGACCGACTGGAATGTTTTGCTCGATGAAAAGGGCGGCCCCAACCACGTGGGCAATTTTTGTTTCGCGCCGGTACATGCCGATACACGGGATGGAAGCCTGATCTATACCAACTCCTACTATTACATGGGGCATTTTTCAAAGTTCATACATCCGGGAGCTAAACGCATCGTAAGCGCAGCCAGCCGCGACAAGCTGCTAACCACCGCATACATCAACCCGGATGGTAAAATAGCTGTCGTAGTAATGAACAAAACCGACGAGAATATCGATTACTATTTGTGGATCAAAGGAAAGGCGGCAAAAACCACGAGCCCTGCACATTCGATGGCTACACTGGTGATCCAGTAATTTTAAGAGTATTATTTAAACTTTTTAAAGTGGTAAGTGTAGGTTAAAAGCACGTACCGCTTTAACACTTCGTTTTGAACATCATATATTGAATTCGCTGCAACGTAATGGCGCGAGCTTATGTTTTGATTCAAAAGGTCGTAACAAACCAACCCGATCTCGCTCCGGCCATCTTTGTGTATACGCTTTGTAACTGTAAAATTAAGTAAATTCGAACTGCGCTCGAAACCTGGCGCCATTACCGGATTGTAATTGTAATTATAGCTGATACGCCATCTGAAATTCTTCGGTAAGCTTACATCCGATGCAATCCCGGCACCTTGCTTGGTATAGTTTGTTTTAGGATAGCTAACCAATTGGTATTGCGTGGCTGCATAGTCAATGTGGTACGAAGGCTCAAGTGAAATAAGGTCGTTCCATTCAACACTAAATAAAGGCTGTATTTGAATGTCCTGTGTGTTTTGATAGCCATTTTGCCGGTTCACAATAAAAAAGTTATGCCCGGCAGATGCGCTTAAATTTGTGATAGCTGTAAATTTCCATTTATTATGTTTTTTGAAATTTCTGGAAAAACTCCCATTTAAAAAGGCCGAAAAACGACCATTACGATTTATTGGCGTTGTTACATTGGCGCCCACAGCATTTATAGTTTGTTCATTAACGATCGTGTTTTTTTCAATAACGATGCGTGAATTTAAATTGAAATTTAAGCCGCTTTGATAATTGAATTTCCGGTAGTTAAAATTGATGTTATTGTAATAGGTGGGTTTAAGGGTAGGGTTGCCCGTAAATGTATAAAGCGGACTGTAAACGATGGTGATTGGCTGTAAATTATTGATCGACGGCTGCTGGACAGATTCGCTGTAGCTGGCAGTAAAAGCCTTGATATGGAATTCGGCCGAAGGAAGCAGGTAAAAAAAGTGTTGGTTAAGATCGGGGATCAAGCTGTTAAAATGATTGTCAATTTGCTGCGTCATCGCGGTTAAGCCTGCTTTTAATAAAATGTCGTCGCTAAAGTTGTAAGTAAGCTGCGGCGTCGCGCTTTCTCCCCACAGGCCGCGGATAAGGTTGCTGCTTTGATTTTGCAAAAAGATGGTATATAGTCCAGTTTTCAGGTCCTGGTCATAAGTAAGCAATTCGCCTTTATTTTGGTCGTGAAGCCCAATTAGCAGGATATCGGCTGATAACTTTTTGGTTATCGGTTGATGATACGCGGCGTTTAACGCTTCCGATATATCGTTATTCGTGTTTTTTGATGAACGCCTGAGGGTATCGGACGGCAGCGCTGCAACGTATGATGTAAGGTAGTTATCGTTAAAATCCAGCGTGTTTTCTGGATGTACGTTAATGGAGTTTGCTATGGTTATCGACGCGCCCTTTTTACTTAATTTGCGGTAATAATTCAGGTTGTGCTGGTACTGAAAGGAGCTGCTGGTGCCATGGTCGCTGCTTATGTTTCTATCCAGTAGCGGAAAAACAGTGCTCGATTTGGTACTACTGCTTTGACTTGTATTATTATTGGATTCATATTCAATATCCGGGTTATATTTAATGATGGTAAGCGAATCTGGCTTCCATTCATTTTCCGCATGAAATACCTGGTTATTTCTTCTTTGATGCCGGATGTCGTCTGTTAGTGTAGTAAAAATGGTATCGGTAATATTCTGCTGAACTTTCGAGGTCGAATTATTATCATTGATACTGTGGCTAAACCTGTATTCAATATGAACTTTAAGCTTTTTGCTTACATCTTCGGTGAAATCGACATTTCCCGAATTAGCCTGGCTGATACCACCGTTGTCAAATGAAAACGTACTAAACCCGCCATAGTTCCCTGTGAAATTTCCGGTATTACTAAGGTTATTGTTGCCGAGCCGGGCGCTTAACTGCAGGTCATCCTGGAATTTAGCTGCAAAACCATCGGCTACATGTTTTCCCTGTGTGCCTGCACCGGCGCCTAAAGTACTCAGTATGCCCTTCGCAAAAGCCTTTTTAAACTTTAGGTTGATGATCTTTTTAACCTCGTATTCCGGCACCAGGTGGTCGGGGTCGTTATCACGATCGTCATACACCTGCACTTTTGAAACCATATTTGCCTCCAGGTTTCTTGTCGCGATGGTGAGGTCATTGGCGAAGAAGGTTTTACCGTTCACTTTTATTTTTGATATCCCCTGCCCGTTCACCGTTATTTGCCCGCCGCGGTCAACCTGTACGCCGGGTAATTTTTTAAGCAGGTCTTCGACAAGCGCATTGGGCCTCGTTTTAAAAGCTTCAGCGTCAAACTCAATGGTGTCCTTTTTGATCATTACCGGGATACGCTCGCCCTTTACCGTTACTTCGGAGAGCATTTTTGTGTTTAAATAAAGTTTACCCAGCTCGATAACTTCGTGTTTGCTAAAATTCAAGTTGATATGTAAACCTCTGTATCCTACGTGTGATATAAGCAGGCGCGACGGCTCCTCCTGTAAATTACGCAGCGTGAATGCCCCGTTTTTATCAGTAACCGTATACGACAGGAGCGATGAGTCGCTTAGCTTTAAAATAGAAATGGTAGCGTAAGGTACCGGCAGCTTATCTAACGAGTCAAGTACAATGGCTTTCACTGTGCCGTGATTTTGCGCCCTTGCCGGTATAAAAGCGGCAAGAGCCAGGAAGATCAAGAAAAGTACTCGGCGCATTAACAACGATTAGGTGATCCCAATATATGGATATTATTTCCATCAACTAAAATTTAAGTTAAGGAAAAGATGAGGGTCTCACAATCCTGTTAAGATTTAAATCTGCCGGTTAAAATAAAATTGACTGACGTATATATGCAGGTGCGTATCATGCAAAAAAAAGGCCTATACCAAATGATCGCGCGAATAGCTTAATACATTTGGCATAGGCCGAAGAAATTTATTAAAGAAGCCCTTATTCGAGCGTTACACTTCCTTTCATTACCTTATGAATGTTGCAGTGATAATTTGTGTTTTTTTCAATGACGGTTTTCCACGATTTTCCGGTTGCCATTGGTGCCGATGCCCATCCGTTAGGTGCATCTTCGGTAACATCATGGTCGGTTATATCCATGTTTGTCCACTCCACTGTATCACCTTTATCTACAATGAGTTCTGCGGGCTGAAACTTCATGTCTTTTATTTGAACATGATAAAGCTTCGGCTCATTTTTAAAACCGCCGGAGCAACTGTATAATAGCGATACTGCGAACAAAAGGAATAGGGTATTTCTAACGAATTTCATCCTCGTATTATTTACCTGCAAACTGTTTTTGAACCATTTCGGCATGCTCAAGGTGAGTTTTTAATACCGGATCAACGCTTTGCAGCAATGCTTTTAATTCGGCGTTCTGCGCTTGTGGTATCAATATACCCTCCACCGCGGCAATTACGGCTTTATGATAGGCCACCTCGTTATCGATATACGCCTTGTCGAATGCTTTGCCCGACTTTGCGCGTAATTTTGCTTTTGTTTTTTTGGCGCCGGCATTCAGCGATTTGCTAACGGCATTGTCTTTAGGGGTAACATGTAATTTAGTGACTAATGCAACTGCCTTATCGATCACAGATTTATGGTCGTTTGACATTGTTTTTGCAAACTCAAGTACAGCTGCATTTTTCGATTTCTCTTTAGCTATCGCCGCGTAGTTAATGTCGATCTGGTTTGCTGTCACAGCAACTGAAGCTATCTCCGCATCATTAAGCTTGGGCGCCTTTTGAGCGTAAACCGGAGTAATAAGGGTTAGCGAATAAACGGCCGCGCTTGCCGCCAAAGCGGCGCAGGTTTTGATAATTTTCATACTACTTTTTTGATTGGTTAATAATGAATTGATTCTGTTTTATAATTAGAGAGAACCTGTTAAAAAAGGGTTACAAATTATTTTGGAAAATGCTGGTAAAGCGGGTAACAAACCATTGTATTGTTAGTCAGATATAAAATAAATGTCTTAGCTTTAATCACGGTGCTTACAAATTAAGATAATGATCATGCGCTATTTTTTATGTTTCCTATGTCCGCCGATAGCCATACTTACTACCGGTAAGATCGGTGCATTGATATTAAACATCATATTAACCATATTTTTATGGGTGCCCGGCATAATCCACGCCATACTAGTGGTAAGTAAATACTATGACGATAAGCGCCACCGGCAACTGATGTGGGCGGCGAGAAAGCGGTACTAATCCATATTATGCTAGGGATTTTAACTGCATATTTTGAGAAAAATAACGCTATTCCAAAACTAATGTGCTCAAAAAATCTTTGAATGCCGTAAGTGACTCGCTGTGAATATATTCGGCGCTATCTAATAAGATAAAATAGTAAAGTTTGCTCTTGATGTGGTTAATAGATGCCGAGGTCCTGTAATAAGCAATTTCGTTTGGTTTGCCGTTTTTAGGAATTTCCAGCGGGGCCTCTAATTCGAGTCCAGGGAATTCAGGCTGGTTTCTCTGTATTGCAAAAGCGTACATGTGCCCACCTCCTATATCTGAATAAACTTTCGGGTCTGTTATCTCATAACCTATCTCAGTTTTAATTTTGCCAACGGCAAAGGTAACAGGTTTCCGGCTTTTGGATTTAGGACTAAACTTCGCTAAAAATTGTTCAAGGGATTCATTAATGTCCGGCACTTTAGTCAAAACTAAAATCGAATACCCAATTTGTTTTCCATTCTTTGCCGACGCTTTATGAGGCTCGAGGGTCACATAAGCTAAGTGATTTTTATAGCCGCCAATGTCAAGATGCCAATCACTATCAACCGCCATCCTCGTGCCTAAAAACCTATTAACAAAAAGGAGTTTGTTCGTTTCTTTTCCGTTTATCGACCACATCGTTTTAGCCTCGATTGTGGTATCTACAGGTATTGATTTTAAGGTGTTTTGTGTCGTTGCAGTAATTTGTCCTTCAATATAGGTGTTTTTACCGGCTATTAAACTTGATTGATGTGCTGCATATCTGGCGGTGCCGGGCATGCTTGCGTTGACACAAGCCACGGCGTAGTCAGCCCAGAATAACTCATGTGCAGGTCGGGGTGCATACTGTAAGGCCGTTTGGTAAGTCTGAATAGATAATACCTGGTTTGCCGCCAATGCATAATGATTTCCTAAAAACCAATAGACGCGGTAGTCGGCTGGCGCGAACACTTTTGCATGTAAATAATGGTCAATAGCCTTTTGATAAAACGGCTCATTTTCCATATTGTATAAATAGTGCGCAATATCCCCAAGCAAAAGCTCGGTTTCAGCATTTTTTGGAGATAGGTTGTCTACTTCAGCATATAATGAAGTTAGGTTTTGGATGACGTTGTTTTTAGGAATTTTGTAACCCCAATCATGAACCCAATGATTGTATATGCCATCGTTAGCCCGCAGAAAATCGATTTGTGTTTGCAATTCCTTCGGGTAATTCACTTTAGTAAAATCAATAGCATTTACATTTGCACGTGCATTTTGAATGGAAAGAATTGATAATAGAAGTATTAATATTTTAGCACTGTTTGAAAATTTGAGAATCATAGAGAAAGCCATTATAGCCCTAAAAATAATAAAAACTAAACACGATTGGCGGGCCTCCTTTTTATATCCCGCAAATAAATCTACATTTATCGCAACTAATTCAAATAAACTTATGACTTCACGCAGGGATTTTTTACAAAAGTCGGCTGCATAGCTGGCGGTGGCTTGTTGTCGTCGGCTTGCGACAAGTACTATAATATTTAGTGTGGCGTTTTGTCCAATACGGCCGTATTAAACGTAATAGTCAAATTTATTAATCATGCACAGGCTTTACATCTTCATAATTCTTGCAAGTCTTTTTTTAAGCTGCAAAAAAAGCGGTTCAATCGAAACTGTGAGTCCGGGTTTTGTTGGACATTGGCAGTATCAATTTCGAGCCGGCGGTCAAACAGGCGCGCGAGTGTATCCTAATGCAGTAACAACTGTTTTAAATTTGAATAGCGATAAAACCTATCAAGTACTTACTAATAATAGTGTACAGCAACATGGCACTTATAATATAACTATGATGAAAAGCATTTATACCGGCAATAACGACAATGCCATTGATTTTGATTCTTCCGGATTGTGGCAGATCATAACCGTCCAAAAAGATACCCTGGCAATATCTGATAATTTTCCTGATGGGTTTGGCACTACCTATGTTAGAATAAAATAACACAGAGTTTCGTGCATACACGCTTAGGTTTTCGGCAAAAAAGCCGTCCCATTGAATTACAGGGCGGCTTTTTTGTTCGTAATTACGGCTGGAATTATTTGTTCTTCAGCTCATTTATAGACGCTTCAGGCGTAAGTCCCTTATGTGTTTTTTCGGTAACAATTGCTTTGGCTAAATTGAATTTAACAGTTTCCTCAATATGCCTCGACGATGAACCAATTTTAACCTTATACTCGCCGGAATCGGCTATCCAAGCAGCTTTGTCGGTGTAAAACGACGCCAGGTCCCGGGAGTGTAGGGTAAACAGCATAAATTGTGATTGCCCCGGCGCAAGTAGCGCCGTTTTGGCAAATGCTTTCAATTCGCTTTCAGGCTTGTCAATGTTATTGTTTGGCGCGCTCAGATAAAGCTGCACCACTTCTTTCCCGGCAACTTTCCCGGTGTTTTTAACGGTCACCGTAACGGTGATGCTGCCTTTAAAATCGTTCGAGCTAACCTTCGCGTCACTGAACTTAAATTTAGTGTATGACAATCCGTACCCAAACTCGTAAGCGGGTTTAATTTTAAATGAATCAAAATACCGGTATCCAACATACACACCTTCCTCGTAAGTTACCTGTTCTGGTTTTTTCTCGGGTGTACCCGGAAAGTTTTTGGCTGATGGCTCATCTTTATAATCCATAGCAAACGTTGTAGCCAGCTTACCAGAAGGGTTTACCTTTCCGCTCACAACATCGGCAATGGAATTACCTGCTTCCAAGCCTGGCTGCCAGGCCAATAAAATACCGTCAACACCGTCTCTCCAGCTTGCCACTTCGATCACACCGCCAATATTTAATATAACAACCACCTTTTTTCCTTTGGCGTGGAAGGCGTTTGAAACGTTATTGATCAGTTCCTTTTCAGTAGGAGAGAGGTAGTAATCGTTCTCCAGCTTCCGGTCCCTGCCTTCGCCGGCGTTGCGGCCGATCGTGATCACCGCGACATCAGCGCCATCAGCCTCACGTGCAACAATGCTGTTTACATCCATTTCGGGGATAACGGGCGGGGGCGTAAAGAAATTCCTGTTTTTTGGCTGTTTCGATTTGGCGTCGGCTATATAGTCATTATAGCTTTTCTCTAAAGTCTCCTGCACTTTATAACCTGCATTGGCCAACCCCTTCACCAGCGAAATGGTGTAAGCCTTATTGACATCGCCGCTGCCTGTACCGCCGGCAATAATGTTATACGAGGTGTTCCCGAATACAGCCACGCGTTTGCCGCCAGTCAACGGAAGTGCCTCGTTTTCGTTTTTCAACAACACCATTCCCTGGCTTGCTACCATTCGGGCAATTTTAGCGTGACCCGCAAGATCCGGCTTATCCGAATATTTATACCCCCTGAAGGTTGGCGATTTAAGTATGATCTTCAGTATCCGCTCCACGTTTGCATCCAGCTGCTTCATGGTCAGCGTTCCGTCTTTAACCGCTGCAACTATCGCGTCCGATTGGTTGGGATTACCCGGCATCAGCAGGTCGTTCCCTGCATTCATTTGCGCCACGGCATCTTTACCACCAAACCAGTCGGTCATCACAAAACCTTTAAAACCCCACTCGTCTTTTAAAATGGTCGTTAAAAGGTCGCGGCGCTCCGATGTATATGTGCCATTTAATTTGTTGTATGACGACATTACTGTCCATGGTTGCGACGCCTTTACCGCGATGGAGAATCCTTTCAGGTAAATCTCGCGCATTGCGCGTTCGCTAACAATTGCGTTAACGCTATTCCGTTGGGTTTCCTGGTTGTTGGCTGCATAGTGTTTGATTGAAGTACCCACGCCGTTCGACTGGATACCCTTTACAATGGCTGCGGTCATACTGCCGGCAATCAGCGGATCTTCCGAATAATATTCAAAGTTCCGTCCGCCCAATGGGTTACGGTGAATGTTCAATGCAGGGCCCAGTATAACATCAACACCGTATTCGCGCACCTCGTTTCCAAAAGCTACACCTACTTTTTTAACCAGGGCGGTGTCCCACGAGGAAGCAAGTAACGTAGCTACCGGGAAGGCCGTAGCGTAATAGGTTTTGGGGTCGTTAGGTCGTTTTGGCTCTATCCTTAACCCGGCCGGGCCATCAGACACAGTAATTGAGGGTATTCCTAAACGAGGGATCGCATGTGTCCGCCCCGCAGCGCCCGGAACCTTTTCCGGAATATTATACGCGTCCGGATCAGATGGCGGCAGCTTAAAACCGCCAATATCGGTCGACTGGGGTTTCTGGTCTTTTTTCGGCGGCGGCATGCCCGGCATTTTAAAACCCATGCCGACAACCAGCTTTGATTTCTCTTGCACGGTCATCGCATCGATCACCTGCTTCAGGCTGCTTTTTCCCAGCTTAGGGAGCGGTTGTTTCTGTTGCGCCTGAACAGTCACATAAAGTGAGCAGAACATAGCAACAAAGACAGCAATAGCCGCGGATTTGTAAATTAATTTCATGTTTATAATTTAAAAGGTTTATAAAAACAGGATCAAGTACACATTTTTCATTGTGTCATTGGTACACAATAATAAATATTATTTTGATAAATACCAATAGTATAGGCACATATATCATAAAAACCGTCGGGTAGTCAATCCTGCCCTGAAAGTGCTCAGGTAAAAACTTAAATTCAATGTCAAAAATCCACTCTGCTTATCTCAATCTTGCTTCTTGTTCCTGGCTCTTGACTCTTAACTTCTTGCTTCCCGGCCTTCACAACTAATTCTCTTTCCAATGTAATAGTTGCGATATTTTGGTGAACCGAAAAAGAATAGGCTTAATTTTAGCCAGACAATTAATTGCTTCATTATATGATAAGGTCAACCTACCAGGCCGCCAGCATCGCTGCGCCGGCAATTGAGCGCCATTTTGCCCAGCTTTTGTCGGTCGCTATACAGCAGGGAGAGATCGATCTTGCGCCCGAGCCGCCCCTCAATGTCATTGAAGCAATAATCGATGCGGCCTTTTGGGCCAGCCTGCGTAAAGAAGAGGGGCGCTCACCAAAAATTTCGCTGGCGTACCTGCCGCCCTTCCTGTCCGGTCAGCCGCTTATCTTCGAAAACCGTATCGTTTTAACACCGGATGTGCTCACTAAACTGGCGCCTGCGGTGGAACGTTCGGGCATACACCTGGGTATTTGGGAGGACGAGGGTGAATTATATGTTTGGGGAACCACACGTTCGATCCCCGATTGTTGTTTTGTCCTTGAGGTTGTAGAACCGGGCCTTTTGGTAGTGAAACACCGCCGTATTCATGGCTTTGGTAAGTTTATTAACGTGGCAGTGCTTAAAGGTGATGAAATAAAAATAATTGATGAGCAAAGCCGGACCTTGCCCGATTGCCCCCAAATGCTTACATCGCTGCTGGACTTTAATTCCTCAACCGACATATCTGATTCTGTTAATATATTGGTGCAGCTGGCGGCTTCTATGCGTGCGCACGGCCATGGAGGGTCGTTGCTGGTGGTGCCTGCCGGTAGTGATGCCTGGCGCGAATCGATCATTCATCCCATTACCTACCCGGTTACACCGGCGTTCGACGAGCTGACCCGGCTGATGAGCCAGGATATTAATGATCAGGCGATAAACCTTTGGCAGGACGAAATAAACCGCGCCGTCGACAGTATAGCCGGGCTTACTGCGGTGGACGGAGCGACCATTATAAACGACAGGCTCGAGCTGCTCGCGTTCGGTGCAAAGATCGAGCGGTCATCAAACAGTATGCTGGTTGAGCAGATGCTGGTTACCGAGCCGATCATCGGCGCCAGGCCGCTAACCGTTCATCCATCTCAAAATGGAGGTACAAGGCATCTGTCGGCCGCACAATTTGTATTTGATCAAAGGGATGCTATAGCACTTGTGTCATCCCAGGATGGCCGTTTTACAATTTTCTCCTGGTCGCCCTGCGAAGGTATAGTCCACGCACATTACGTAGATGCATTACTGCTTTAAGGTAAAGCCGAAATCAACCGCCCGCATACCAGATTTACATTCTTACGTCTTGGCTCTTGAATCTTGATTCTAATTACAGCAATTACAGCGACGAAAACATCGTCTGTGCGCGTTCGCCGATAAGGGGGATGGGCTTTTTCTCTCCGTTTACCGCGCCGATAAAGCCGATGATCCAAAGGATAAAGAATACGAACTCGACAAGCTTCAGTAAGTAATATAGGGAAAATACGCCATCTGACACCCAAAGCGGACTAAAGATGAACGAGATGCCATACCTGATTACAATATAGGCGATATAAAAGAGCAGTGTTTGCCGTAGCTGGTAGCTGCCTAAATCGGTTTTCTTACCCTGGTGAAACGCGAAGTAAGCGATTATCCATCCAAAAATAGTGAAGTAGCTGATGATAGAGGCGGTTTTTCCGTTGTGGTTTTCGCCTATGCGGTGTACGATATCTTTTACAGGTTCCATATCTGGTTGAGATGATTTGAGGTATCATACAAACCTGTAAAACAAAAAAATGTTCTGATAAATAGTTTATTATCAGAACATTTTATGAAAATATTATGAGGCTAAATGCGTGCGAAAATAACCTGGGCGGGCTTACCGAATAATGGTATTGGCCTATCTTCGTTGTTATTCGCTGAAATCAACCCCATCACCCACAGCGCTATAAACGAAAAGTTTACAAACATAATGAGGTAGCTTATCGGTATAATGGCATTTGGCTGCCATAAACCGGCAAGCATAGTTAAAAGCCCGTAGCGGATCACAATATAAGAGATATATAACATTAAAGTTTGCCTTAAATGGAAACTGCTTTTTTCGGTCCTTTCATTCATGTGGAAGGTAAAAAATGAAACCGACCATCCGAGCACGAAGAAATAGCTAAGTAAACTTGCTGTTCTTCCATCATCCTGGATTCCGAAGGGGTTATTGTTTCTCATGATATGTAGTATAAGTCGTACATGTTAAATCATTTATTTCAGCGAGGCAGCAGTCTAACTTCAATCGTCGCGTGATTTTTTACTTTATACGCAAACTCTTTTTGTTTTGTTGCCTCTGTTAAATACGATGAAAATAGTGTGCCAGTTTTCATTTTATTTAGCTACATTAATATTAATAAAATGCATGCCAAATCCCACATAATGATTAAAAATATTTCTATTTGGTTAAATTATGGTGATATTTGGAAATTAAATTAAAAAAATAGAAAGCTGTATTAATTAAAATGTATTCGTTTTTCCTGAATGCAGTACACTGTGCGTACACTTTCCTGTAATAATTACTAAAATATGTCGGGTTTTGGCGTAGTTATTTTAAAAACTGAAGGAAAGTTTGCTATAGAAACTGCCCAATTTTCCTCAACACCCCGCTAATCCTGAACCACTTAGGTTGTTTATTATCAAATCCGCGCTTAGGGAATTATAGTATTATACCTGTTTTAAAAAATAGGTATAACTACGCGGATGGCATTGGTAAAATACATCTTTATTTGACCCGGGGATTTTTTTCCCTCAGGGATACTGAAAACTGTTTAGAGTAAGTATTATTTTAACATTAAGTTTATGCCAACATTTTTAGATGCAGACACGGCAGATGCCATTTGTACATTAGTTTTTATAGGATATATAAGTGACCCAAATACAGCGGCAAAGGTGAATATCCAATACACACCCGATGATAACCAATACCAGGCGATTACAGATCTTATGAAAAACAAGCTAAACATCGTTACAAAGTTTACGGCTTCTACGATACAAACCGATAATTACTTTATTGCTGCGCTGGGACCGAAGGACCCGAACCGAGACCAGGCAATATCAAATTTTATCGATAATAATACCATAAATTACCTGGCAGCCATTAATGCTACCGCCAACAGCGGGCTAGGCAACGTGGGGCCTTATGGCGCTTACATTGGTGGTGGGGTTACCGCATCCGGCATGACCATTATAGGCCCATCCCAGCTGGACTGTTTTGCGCCTGTTTACCGCGTCGCAAATGATGATGAAAGCAAAGCGTATTACAACTCTTTTATGAAAAATACCAATATTGCGTTAAATGCCATAAACAATACCCCCATAAACAAAAACCTGGTAAAAACACCTATTAATCTCGTCAGTTGTCCAAAAGCAGTTGCAGGTACCCTGCCACCAGGAAATACAATAAAAAGTTATCATGGTATGATACAGGCTATGGTCAATATACCCAGCTTTACAAACAGCCTTATTTTTGAAATAGCCTTGGGCAACCGAACCACCAAAGTGTCATCCTGCCTGCCATGCAGCCTGTTTATGGCAGCAAGTAACAGCCCGGCATCATCTACCCATCTGGGGAAAGGCGACTATTGGAATATTCCCCCAAAAGCAAGCTCAGATGTTAAACAGGCATGGGCACAGAAGATATTTGATTGTTACTCACTTGGTAAAAAAATCACCGCAGGCAAATCCATCACCAAAATTGATGCGGCCGTAAAGAAGCTGCCAACCGCACTCGAAAATAATAAAGATCTGGGAGGCGTATTTCTAGAGGCTTTAACCTTCCCGAATTCTTTTACTACCAAAATAGTTAATACGTTTTCAGATAAACGCTCCGACCCTACACCGCCGTCGGCAGTGTAGCAGTATGGTTATACAGGCTTGATAATATCAGATTGCTGAACACCTTGCGGTTATACCGCATGGTGTTTTTTTTGCCTTTTCCGTGGAAGGATGCAAACCTTACGCGAGAACTCCTTTCCTGCCAATCACAATCCAATGCGCCTATACAATACGAAAGTATTTTAGAGCCATTTCAATCTTCCGGATAAGGGGTGTATTTTCCGCCCCGTAAAAATTAATTGCTTTAAATGCTTTGGTTTTTACTATGGTAATGAATTGACATGGCATAATTTTATTACCATAACTATAGGAATGTTTTTTAGATCGGACTATTATTTGTTTTTTAAAATAAAAGATTAGTATTTTTATTGAAATTAAGAACCTAATCCTAATCCTATGACTACCCTATCAAACACCGGCGGCGATCCAACGCCGCCAAACACCCGTATTAACCTTGCCCTGGCGAAAATAAGGGTAAAAGCCTGGTTAGATGCTATGGCAACCCTGCCAATGTTTAAAGATAAGCCAAAGGATATCCCACGGGCAATTTATATCTCTATAGAAGATATAAAACAGCTGGAAAGCGATTGCAAAAAATATTATAAAGACGATAAGCTGGCGGGTATACGCGTTTATTTTGGCCTGGCCGGCGAAACAGAACCCATCAAAGGTTCTACAATAGACCTGCGCGGCATGGTGGTTCCGGTTTTAAAAGTACCCCATCTATCAGGCGGTAAAGATGCAGTGCACCGCAACGCCGGAGACCCGAACCCTAATGATACCAATATTTATGATTTTACGGCACCATGTCCTGTTTATTGTGACATAAACAGCGAATTGTACCTATAGAACACCCAGGATAGCGATTCATCCTACTTTATGTTGAAATAGGCAAATGTTGTAACAAACATTACTTGTCCTATATGTTCAATCTATACACAAACATTATGAAACCGACTGATTCCCCACGGCAATCAAAAACAACCATTTCGCTGGATGACGCAAAGCCGCGCATAAAACACCGGCGCAGAATGGCCGGTCATCTTTTTTTAGGATATTATCCTATTAGCTCCATGGGTCTTTATATATCATATTTATAGTGAAACACCTATATGTTACTGTTGTGGTGCCCGCGTCAACTATAATACCAATATCTACTGCATTAATAAAAAGAGTTTTATCTATTAAGAGTGTACTTCTAATTTGGGGATATTTATTATTTGCAGGAATTACAAATATTATAGCGGTTATATTAGGAAGACATCATATTAATAATTTACCAATTCTGCATGTTTATACCATAATAGAATTCTTATTCATATTACGCTATTTTCAAATCATTTTAAAAAATGATAAGATGTCAATATTGATCACGTTAATAGGCGTATCTTTTTCATTGTTCGCAGTTCTAAATTTCATTTTTCTTCAAGATGTTCACAGTTTCAATTCCTATCCAAGAACGGTCGATGCCCTTGCAATAATTGCCCTCTGCCTAATTTATTTTTATAACTATAACGAATCTTATAATCAAACACCCTGGCATAGACATTCATCAAATTGGATAGTCTCCGGATTGTTAATTTATTTTGGCAGCTCAATTATGCATTTTGCGTTTTTAGATCTTCTATACAAACACGCCACTCTTAATGTAAATTATATTTTTGGCGACATACATGCTACACTTGTCATGATTATGTATTTATTTATTGCAATCGGCTTTAATTATGCCAAAACCTAACGATAGTCTGCTTTTCCTGCTTTCATTGAGCATAGGCAGCGTATTTATGCTCATCATTTCTTTTATTCTTATTTTTGTACGCAATCAAAACCGCCTGCTTAAAAAGCATGCAGAGCTACAGGAAACCAAACTATCGCACCAGCAAGAACTGCTGCGGACGGTAATCGTTTCACAGGAAGAAGAACGGAGCCGGATAGGACAGGATTTGCACGATGATGTAGGCACGGCGTTGTCTAACCTGCGCCTCACCATAGAATTGTTTAACCAGTCGCCGGCCACCGGGTTTGATAAATTCTCCGCAGGCTGCAAGTTAATTATAGATAAGATCATAACAGATGTAAGGCATATATCTCACAATCTTTCACCGCCGGGGATAGCTCAGTATGGTTTCGCGGGTGCATTGGAAGAATTATGCGAATTAATGTCGCAAACCGGGGCTATCGGCATAACCATTAATAACAACTCGCCGTATACCACAGACGGGCTGGTTACAGTTAATGCCATATCGCTTTACCGGGTAATAGAAGAGTTAATAAACAACACCATCAAGCATGCCCAGGCAACCGAAATAATGATTTCATTTGCGGAGTACGAAAATTGTGTTGAAGTGCTTTATACCGATAACGGCATAGGCATGGCAACTGCCATGAACCCGGCCAAAGGGATGGGTGTGCACAATATTGAGAGTCGTTTAAAGGTAATAAACGCAACCGTTTTACAGCCGTTGCTGGCGCACGAAGGTTATAGTTTTCGGTTTAGTTTAAGCAAGTGAGATGGGTATAAAAGTTGCAGTAGTTGATGACCAAAATATTTTCAGGCAAAGCCTTTGCCTTTTAATTGATAGCGTCCCCGATTTTGAACTTGTTGCAGAAGCCGCCGACGGTGAGTCGCTGCTGGCAACTTTGATGGCCTTGCCTGCATTACCAGATATTTTACTGATGGATATGAGCATGCCCGGCATGGATGGCATCGAGCTAAATGCTTTACTAAACAAACAGTTCCCTTCGGTTAAAGTGGTCGTTTTGTCTGTACACGCGCAAAACCGGCTTATCTCTAAGATGATATCAGCAGGGGCCGCGGCGTACCTTGCTAAGAACTGCGACCGCGACGAACTGATAACTGCTATAAAAAGCACTTATGCAACTGGCTATTACATGAACAAGCAGGTGCTGGTGGCTATACAAGAACAACACAGGTCGCACGGTAAGCTAAAGCATTTTGAGGTGGATGCCATGCTCACCGACCGTGAAATACAGGTGCTGGAGATGATCTGCAAGCAATATGCCAGCGCCGAAATTGCGGAAAAGCTGTTCATCAGCCCCCGCACAGTGGAAGGTCACCGAAATAACCTGCTCTTAAAAACTCAAAGCCGAAATACCGCTGGCTTGGTGCTTTTTGCCATAAAGCACCAATTGATAGCCCTTATTTAATCGCCACAATTAAATAATAAAACAGGTTTCAGGATCGATTTGGTGCCAAACCAAACGTTTTTCCGGCTAAAACCACCTAAACGCTAAGCTATAGCGAAACAATCCCTCCTTTTACCACAGGCTTTAATTGCTAATCGGGTGTTTTTCGTCTAATGCCTGCGTCTTTTGGAGAAGGGTGTATATACTTATCTCAAACTCCCGGGTAAAATAGGTATTTCTACCTGTTTATTAAATCAAGCATTTATGCACGGAACGGGGCACCGGCAATTGTATAGGTTTGTTTGTCCAAGGAATAACAGCCTTTTTGTTAAGCAAAAGTGATCAGTTGTTCTGTCGGCATTAAATTAAATAAGATGTCACAAACCTACGTATCAGACAGAACCATGCCCTGTACACACTGCGGCAACAACATTGATAACCATGTTATTCCATTTATCCAGGCTGATGATGCCACAACCAACCTCGCCGTAAAATTACAGCAGCAATTAGATGCCGTTTTAACAAAAGCCATTGAAAATGGATATAAGTTGCCGCTAACTGCTGTCATGGCGGGTGCTGCAATTGCGACGGTTGGTTCTAAGGTAATTAAAGTTGCCGCCCTTTCGGGCTGGAACGCTCCGGGTATTCTCGCTTTAATACAAGGCAAGCCTTTGGGTGCAGATGTGGTCATTTTAGGCAACAATGTACTGCTCACCGATTTCAAAGACCTGCTTTTAGAACCGCTTACATCCCAAATTAATGGATTAAACGCCGGACTGGCTGCTATACCGGAACCTACTTATCCAATCGGCAGTTGCGCCGCGCAAAAAATGATACAATATATAGTCAGCCAGTCTGACCCTGCAACAGCAAGGATAACCAAAATTAACATGGCTGAAATTTTCTGGAAAACCGGGGGCAAGTCAAACTGGTCTACAGGTCAGGTCGTGCCATCATGCAATACCTGTAACAGGGTTTTGCCCATGCTGCTTTGCAACTATAACAATATGGGTGAGAAAGTGCCCTATAAACTGGTCTGACTATATGAACGATCACAACAAAAAATAAACCATGAACCTCCTCCAATTAGGCTCGCAAGGAAGCGATGTGCAAAAACTTCAAAATCAATTGATAGCCCAAGGTTACCAGGTCAATGCTGATGGGATTTTCGGCCCTCGTACCCAGGCTGCATTAAAACAATTTCAGCAAAGCAAAGGTCTTACCGCCGATGGTATAGCCGGTGCAAATACGTTTACCGCGCTTGGAGATAACATAGCCGCTGCTGCCGGTATCATGGGCATTGATATCTCTCATAATAACGGCGCTATAAATTATGCCATCATGGCTAATGAGGTAAGCTTTGTTTATTGCAAGGCCAGCCAGGGCAGCAGCTTTAAGGACCCCATGTTTCAGCAGAATTTTCATAGTCTGGCGGTCGCAAATATCATTAGGGGAGGGTACCATTTTCTCAACTTCCAAAATTCGCCCGCGGATGAACAGGTAGAAAACTTTTTAGCCTGTGGTATTGACTATTCTCAGATGAACATTTTACCGCCTGCGCTGGATGTAGAGTGGCAGGTGCCGCAAGCCCTTAACGATTATATTAAGCCTAACAGAACAGCCTGTGTTCAGCTGGTTGCCGATTGGCTTTCTGCAGTGCAATCAAGAACCGGGCGTATACCGATGATCTACACCAACCCGAGTTTCTGGAGCGATTTTTTGGGCAATCCGGGCGGATTTGAAAAATACCTCTTGTGGACTTCAGGCTACAGCAGTAAACCGCCTGCGATGATACCCGGCTGGTCGCACTACACTTTTTGGCAAAATAGCGGTAACGGTAAAATAGCCAACGTTAACGGCGACGTAGACACCGATGTGTTTAACGGCCAAATGGATGATCTCGTAAGGTTAGCTTCACCTGCACCCAATCCAATCATCTAATTATAAATGCTGAATAATAACATTTTGAATAAATAAACACAGATAATTAATTAAAAACCAACCAAACAAAGTATTATGGAATCAGATCTATTATCAATTTCCCAGCAGTTTTCAGGACTGCCTATGGATGCGCTTATCGGTGGGCCGCTTAATGCCGCCGCACGTGCAAATGCCGCAATGGCAATGACTCAAACCAAGTTTATGCTCGATACCTGTTTTGCCAAAACAACGTCGCCGGCAATAAAGGCCTCGGCGGGTAAACCAGCCACGTATGACGCAAACGGTGTAATGACCAGCCCAGAGGAAGTGGGGACACCTGATATACCAGAGCATGACAATTACGTGCCAGTGATGGTGGTAATGTCATTGACAAGAGGGGTTATTACGCCTGCAGTTCCTGGTAAAAAGGGCGATCCGAATGCTACCCCGCCCACCCAGGATACACCAGGGACGCCGACTACGATCCAAAGCATGACGACTCAGTTTAATTTGCCGCTATTAACTATTGTGCCGCTAAACTCTTTGGCTGTTGACACAGTAGACATTAGTTTTGAAATGGAAGTTAAATCCAGTTTCTCCGAAGAAACTTCCGAAGAAAAATCGACAGAAAGCAAGGGCGAGGGGAGCTTTGAGGCAAAAATGAATTGGGGCCCGTTCTCTGTAACCGTGAGAGGAAGTGCGAGTTATGACTCAAAAGATTCGCAAACCCATAACACCCACTATGAAAAAAGTAACTCTGCAAAATACACCGTTGGTGTTCATGCAGCGCAATTGCCTTTACCAAAAGGTGTTAACACAATAATTGAAGCATTCTCACAATCGATATCGCCAATAACACTTGAGGCTTCAAAATAAATAACAATTATTATACAACCAGCGAAATACAAACGGGCTATAACTACCCGTTGTATTTCGCTTAGCAACTAAACTATGCCAGAAGTAATTGATCAGCCGTTCATGCCCGATTTCAGTAAAGAACTGGATATAGAGTCGCTGATCAGCGCACCTCTTGTAGCAGTTTCCAAGGCTAATGTAGTAATGGCGCAAGGGCAAACCCGTTTTCTTTTAGAATATTGCTTTAATAAAAAAGGCGATAACTATGAGCCGGTAATGATAAGGATGGCCCTTACCAGGGCCGTAATAATCCCGGCACAACCCTCGGAACCCGGTGTGCCGCCAACACTCCCATCTGAGCCGGGTGTCACACCGGTCGTATTGGCAAGTGAGGGTATACCGGCCATGCCGGCAAGAGCGAAGTCAATTCAAAACGAGACTACTTATTTTGACCTGCCTTTGTTAACCATTGTGCCGCTTAATTCGTTGGCGGTTGATAAAATGAATATCGATTTTGATCTCGAGATCACCTCGACAACTGCAAAACCTACAACAGCCACTAATGCGACCAATAATAAAATTACAGATGCCAAGCCACAATTATACGGCAAAATAAGCAACAATACATCAGGTAGTAATGCAAACGATGCGGACAATACCAGTAACCAGTATTCCAGTAAATTAAAAGTCAATATCAATGCTGCAACACTGCCTTTGCCTAAGGGGGTGTTAACTATTATTGATATGTATACTAAGGCCATACAGCCTGCACCTGTAGAAAGCAAATAATAATAAAAAACATAAATAGCCATGATTAACCCAGACCAAAAAATTCCATGCCCGGTTTGCAGTACCACTATTCTTTTCGATGTAAAACAATTATTAATGGGTATGCAATTTTGTTGCCCCAACTGCCATGCCTCGGTGGGGTTGGCCAATGAAAGCAAAGAAATGGTGCAGAAAACAATGCATAAAATAGAAGAGCTAAAGGCTGGTGCTTCTAAATAAGTTAACCTGTAATACGAAAAAAACATGATCAGTTTCAAGCAGTTTGTAACAGCTATACAAGACGCTATAGTAACCGCCAGTGATGCAATAATGGATAAAAACATTTCACTGCTGGATAAGTATTTTACTGAAGCCCCTAAACCGGCAGGTATCAATGACACAGACACCAAACATACGCTGATCCCCAAATCGGTTATATTGGAGTACCCGCACCTAACCAGCACAGGTGTGGTGGAAAACCTGGAAGTTGCTGTGCCCCTGATTACTTTAGTTCCGCTGAGTTTGTCAAAAGTTGAAAAAGCCTTTTTAACAGCTCATTTTGAGATGGAGATAGTAAATGATGAGGTTCAACTGCACTTTTCTGATAAAGATAAAGGAAGCACCGGTTTATTCAATAAAAAACCAAAAACAGCCTGGGGTAAAATAGAACTTACGTTTTCGCCGCAAGAAACATCCGAAGGTTTTAAATTGCTGATAGCAGGGTATGAGGATATACTGAAGCGACAAATTGCTTAAACTAATCTCTAAATCTTGAAACTACAAAGCATTAATATA
>JACXTT010000439.1_pt1 | contig 70418 bp, 80 predicted proteins | sample 9270951 | NCBI WGS metagenome assembly JACXTT01 (sample SAMN15532306, study PRJNA645909) | rock metagenome | isolation source: weathered quartz diorite | place: Puerto Rico | collected 2017-06-21 | reverse complement strand
CCGGATGGCGAAATTGGTAAACGTTGCGGTCTCAGAAGCCGTTGAGAATTGTCTCTTGAGAGTTCGAGTCTCTCTTCGGGCACATCCACAAACTTGCAAATAGCCTCAAAAGAGGCTATTTTTGTTTCCCGCAAAAAAAACGGTGTAAAAAACGGTGTAGGTTTTAAAAGTTACAGAAAACGTTTCATGGCATCAAAAAAGCCTTATACGCTCCCAAAGTTAATCAGGTCGAAATCAAACCGATCCGTTAAGGGCGATTGGTATATTGAATATTTTTATGAGTATCCAGATCAACCGGGCGTGTTTAAGTCATACAAGGTCCGCGACGGTATTAACTACATTGATGATATTGAATTAAAGGAGATAGAGGCCCAACAGCTATTAAAGGATGTTACCTACGCACTTCAAAAGGAAAATTTTAATCCTTTCCAGGCCGAGAGAATGGTCGAAATTCAAATTGCAGAAGCAAAAAACAAAATCGAACAAGATAATAAGCCACCGGATCAATGGACCATCGCCTTTGCGATCAAACAATATATTACTTCAATTGAGGCCGACGAATATTCTACAACAACCCTGTATGCTTATAAGAAATACCTTGTCGCTTTTGAAAACTGGGCATTTTTAAAAGAGCAAACTAATTTTACAATTGCGGATTTTACCGAGTTGCAGGTACAAAAATACCTTGATGAATTATTTAAAGACAAAAAATGGTCCACCAGAACCTATAATAATTACTTAAAATTCATGATTACTTTTTTTCAAGCAAGCCAGCGGCTTGAACGACTAAGTAATGAGGACCGCGCGATCAGGTATAATTTTGACCCCACTGGCTTGAAATTAAAGAAAACAACAGCTCAAAGGAATAAAGCTTTTACGCCCATTCTTGAAAATAAAATCAAAATTCAGATCAAGGATTTCGGCTACAACAACCTGTATGATTACGTTGAATGGATCTCGCTTAGCCTCATGCGACCTGATGAAATCAGGCACCTAAAAGTGGCTGATATCGACCATGTCAATAGGCACATCAGGGTGATTGGTAAAACAGGTGATAGATTAGTACCTATTTCAGACCAGCTATTAATGTTAATAACAAGGCGTAACCTGTTGATTTCAGATCACAGGTGTTTTGTTTTTGGGTACATGGGCAACGTTGATACCCGTAGAATGAGCGTCGCTTACTTTTTATTGCAATTTGCCGAACTTAGCAAAAAGCTTAATCTTGACTCAAATTATGGTCCGTACAGCTTTAAACCTACAGCTATAATAAAAATGATCAAAGCCGGGTTTAAAGATGAGGATATCATGATACAAACAGGCCACAAGACGGTCGAGGCGTTTCGCGCGTACAAACGAGATTTGGTTATCGACAACGACCATGTTATGAAAGGCGATGTTATTGAATTTTAACCATGCCAGCAATTAAGTTTCAAGCCATTTTTGGCGATGATGAGCGAACCGTAAGTTTGCAACAACCAAGCGGCTCCGGTGGCTTTTACCAAATCATGATCGGTAATTATTACCACGGCCAGATCGTTTACCAGGCCGGACAATGGCGGGTTCATCTCGCGTCAAAAAGCGAGTTGAACTCCGACGATTGTGCCATCTTAGTTGAAATTGTCGATCAAGCCGAAAAGGTCAAGGCTAAATGAATATCTCTCTCCATTCTTTATAAATCCGCTCTGCAATATTGGCGATCATCAACGGCGGAACACTCATACCTATTATATACTGTACATCGGTCGACTTGTTACTCATAAAATTATAGTCCAGCGGAAACGATTGTGACAAAATCATTTCTTCGGTGTTCATTCGCCGCGGCACATCAAACAACGTAATTTTTGACCCCTCGGTGCTGGCGATGGTTGACACCACCTTGTTATTATATATAAACATCGAATTGAAATTGCTATACCTGTTTTCGATACGCTGTAAAACATCCGCATATCTTTTGTCGCCCCGCTTCCGGTACTTCCAAATGTAATCGTCATGTTCTGTCCAGGTCGCATCGTTTATTGCGTCGTTCCTGATATCTCCAAACAATATCGGCTCGCAATTAAATTTCAAGTCGAGCGCGGGGAAGTCGCTCAAAAAATATCCAGCTGGTGGCGGCAATGTCGTGGCCAGATCATTTCGTATGGCAATGAAAAATACACGTTCCCTTTTTTGAGGTATACCCATATCAACAGCTTTAAGCATATATTCTTTAACACTGTAACCGGCATCGTTAAACTCTTTGACTATCCGCTTGGCGTACTCAAAAGCGTTGCCGTATAATATTCCGCTAACGTTCTCGGCGATGACTATCTTCGGCTTTAGCTTTTTTGCCAGGGCAATAAAATCAAAAAATAGCGTGTCCAAAACCTGTTCGGCCTGGCCCTCTCGAAATGTTTTCATTTTGCCCCAATCCTGTTCGCGGTTACCCGCCATGCTGAACGAGCTGCACGGCGGCGAGCCGTCGAGTATGTCCAGGTTATATAACTCGTCCGGGTACTCGTCCCATTTAACAAAGTCCTGGATCGCTTCAATGAATTGAAATTGCGGGTTGTGATTTCTAATGTAAACCTCGGCCATGCGCGGGTCGATCTCGTTGAAGCCAATAACATCGAACCCGGCCAGCTTGTAGCCCATGGTTGAGCCGCCGCCACATGCAAAGCACGAGAACACTTTGCCCCTGTTCTTAGTAAATTTCGCTTTTTTTAAACTCCATCTGTAGTTAAATGTTGGAGCATCTTTATGTTTAAAAAGAGCCGCTTTTGGCTCATTTTGAGTTAATATTGACATTTTTCTTCCTATCTTTGTAATCTCACTAAAACAGAATGCACTATATATACATCCCAGGCTTACGCCTCGGCACGTGTACATAGTGCATGATTTTTTGTTTTAGTGAGAAATTACAGAAAAGGAGCCGGGGCGTTATTTACTTCTTCAAATAACCTTGAATTTCCTGATCAAACAAATTCCAATGGCCACGATAGCGCCGGCCGCAAGCAACATCCATATCCAACTACTTGACGGTTTAGCGACAGATGTTTTTGCTTTGGTTAACTCTTGAACCTGTTTTTTATCACTGGTGCTATCGGCTATAGTGACCTTTGTGATTTGGCCCTTGTTTTCCTGTTCAACCTTGTTAACCTTTGAATGATCATTATTGCCGGTTTTATAGGTTATACTTTTGGCCTTGCCGATAAACACAAATTCTTTGTTTGGAGTAACAGTAATTTTCTGAATGCCGCTATCGGTTTGTATGATCACCTGGCTTGAGTCCTGAACGTTTTTAGCCATTTGAGTTTCTGTATGTACCTTGCCGGTATCAATTTTGACGGAATCTCTTTTGACTATTTTTGTCAAAACTTCTGAGGTTGTCGTCTCGGTGTGCACCGTGGCCACCTGCCGAGTTTTACACGCTGTTAAAAACAGCGTGAGGATTAGTATTGGTAAAAGTGCTTTCATCGTGGTATCGTATTTGCTGTGAAGTAATTATGTTTATCTATGGAATTATTTTCGTTTGGGTTATATACTCTGCCTTGCTGTATAACTTAAAAAAGGTGATAGAAATATGTTAGCCTGTGCCGATGCCGGGCGCTCGATCCGATCTAAGCGCCTGTCGTGGTCCTTGAGCTGATTTTTCATTACTTCTATCTGTAACGCAAGCTTCTCATTCTCGTCTTTAAGACTGAAATAACAGGTCATTATGCCGGCAGTAGCAGTTACTGAAAAGGCAACCAACAGGTAAAGTATCTTTAAAGTAATACCCCGAATTTCCTTGCTCTCAATGGTTGTCATTATTTTAGATGTTATAGTTTTTTTAGTTCGTCAATGGTTCCGTTAAAATAGTCCAGATCAAATCCGCCACCCGTAATCGCACCGTTCAACTGGCCATACTGCGAATATTGCCAAAACTGCCAGGCTTTATATCCAACAGGTACACCCGGCGCTGTAGGTTGATAAGCTGCGAGCCATAAACCGTTATTTGGCCATGAATGGTTATTCAGGTACTCTACAAAGAAATTCTTGTAAGAGTATATGATCGGTGTGCGGCCTGTTGCTTTTGCAACAATGTCTATCCAGTCAGTGATCAGTTGGATAAACGCTGCTTTGTTTTTAGTAATATTTACGTTTAGCGATGCCGGCACCTGATCCTCCACATCTAACACTGGTGGCAAAACGTTTGGTTGCGTCCAATCAATCCCTCGACTTAAAAAGTTTTGGGCTTGCGCTTGTGCGCTATCGGTAGCTGTTAGAAAATGATATGCCCCATGCACTAAACCTTTGTCCCTGGCCGAGTGCCAATTATCCTGAAATTTCGGATCCTGGTACGTTGCGCCCTGGCTGGCTTTGATGAAAACAAATTGGATATCAGCTGGCAATTTAGCCCAGTTGATTACATCGTTATTGTGTGATATGTCTATCCCTCTGATCATGGTTGTTGTTTTTATGTAGTTACCGTTGCGCCAATTCTTGTTAGTATTTGCGCCTCCAGATCGGAAAAATTACCGGTCCATCCAGTAAGATCAACCGGCTCATTGTGCCGCCCGTAAGGCATTATCAGGCTGCCAGATGAATTATGCAGCTCATAGTAACCTCTTGCTCCGGTGGCCAATATTTCTACGCATACATCAACTGATGTGGCGGTATCAATCAATGTCCCGGTTGTGGGGTGGTTGACGGCTAAATTTTCGATATTGTATTTCATAATTATTAATTTACTATCCACCAATTAAATGTACTGGTATCGCCAGTCTCAATTGCGAGCGAAGCCGGGCGCAAGCTGTTTACTATAAAATTTGATCCGCCGCTCACGCTTCCTTTTGTCAAAATACCCATCGCTGTACCACTCGGACTATCGACACTGAAAAATATCCTGCTCGAAGTAGTTACAGCTGTTGTACTTACAGTGGCTACCCCCGCGACTAATGTTGCCGTGCCAACGCTGGCGTTTGTACCTGTGGCTATCTTAATTTTATTGCCAACGCCTACCAGGTTTATGTTGCCGCTAACCTGTAACTGATCTGTAAGGTTATCGGTCGTAGTACCCATTAATGTGCGGCCCTGGACTAAAAGGCCGTTTGCGGGCGCTGCATTAGTACCTGCATAGCTTGCCCCAATAGTCACGTTACCGGCAACGTCGTAGGTTGACGCTACGCTTGGCTCCTCGGTTGTATTGGTTGGGTTAAGCAACATTTTACCATTAAAGCCATGGTAAAGCGCGATATAAGGCAGTGAGCCGTTTGTGTTGATCAGGTGTTTGATCGACCTACCCGTTAATCTATAACCACAATTAAAGTTACCGCCTGTATACCTGCCTTTCTCACCAGGACCAACGCCATCTTCAAATTTGGCATATTGAGCCAAAACACTTGCGCTAACAGTGGGCACAATCGCATTACCGGCGCCCAGCCATATAGGCGAGTTGAATAATGACATATTATAGGGGCCTCCGCTTACGCCAGACGTTTCCACAGCGGTAGATCCAACCCCATCTTCAAACTCATATCGCCTGATAAGACCACTCGTAGGGATCGATTGTGTACCAGCTCCGCTTGCATAAATTTGCGCTATTTCATCAGATGAGCCTGCGCCCGAAGTCCGGCTTAACGCTCTATTCCAAACGCATAATTGGTCAATAGACCCCTTACTGTATCCGCCACCTAACCCCGAATTATAATTGGTCATGGTTCCGTTGGTGGATATATTATACGAGTGTGTGCCGCTGCCTAAATTATATGAGGTATTGTTAATATAGGCTGTAAATGTCGAGCCGGACACGACGATTACATAGTGCATCCAGGCACCACTTGAAGATGCTGGAGTTGAGCCGTAAGCAGTAAGCGATGACGTTCCATTATAAATAGCTACCTGGCCGCCTATAAGACACACAGTAAAACCACCGCTTGATAATCCACCGTAACAAAAAGGCGTAACCACATCAACAGATGATTTTACCCAAAAACTAACTGTCATCGAAACGCTTGTACCGGTTGGAAATCCAGTGTCAGCAGCAGTGTAGTACTGACTACTGCCCGAAAAATTAATAGCGTTACCTGCACCTCCGGGCTGCATTATTGTTGCTTCGTAATCAATTGTGTTGGTGCCCGCAATGTTTTTTATATAAGCTGTTGGGCTATCGAGTGCCGAAATATCGGGTGCTATGCCGATAACTTTCCAGGTATTCGTGCCCTCTTTCCAAACCAACGCCTCGTTATACTGCACATCAATTTTAGTAGTGTATCCCTGCACGGTTACACCGCTTGCGCCAACTATCGAGGTTTGCCCGGTGCCGTTCATGCTCACATAGAAATAAGAGCCGATAGGGAACGCTACGCTTGCGTTTGTAGGTATAGTTACCACGTTGGCCGCGGCATTGGTCATGCGTATTTTACACGAGGCATCGGCCAGTACGGCGGTGTAAGCTGTGCCCGTTTGATCGTTAAAACCAATGGCTGCATTATCTTTTAGGGCAACATCATCCAGTAATGCCGGTGTGCCACCTTTATCAGGCCAAACAATATTTCGGTCGGCTGTCAATGGCGTAGCGGCTTGCGTTAAGGTTTTTCCGCCGCCGTTTTTTATCAAAAGATCAGTGGCCTGCACTGTTCCACCGGCTGCTAAACTACCCGTGAGATTAACGTCAAAAAAATGAGGGCTATCACCTGTACCGAGGTTTTGTGGCAAAGCAGCTACCACGGCTGTACCAAAGTCACTTATAGTACTGGCTGTTTGTGTGCCCGTATGGTTGGCTCTGGCCTTTAAATTGGCATCCGTATCATTAGCGGTGGCCCCTATAGCAATACCCGAAAGCTTTGTTTGTTCCGTAGTGGTATAATCATTAGTGCTTAAACCCTTACCGGTTATTTTATCAACTTTATTACTTACTTGAGCCTGTAATTTGCCGAAAGCAGATAATACTGTATCTGTCGCGGTTATTACTGATGATGTCGCGGTACTCAGGCCGGTTAATACCGTAGCCCACAATGTACTTGCAAAGTCGCTGATCGTACTTGCCAACTGTGTACCTGTATGGTTAGCCCTGGCCTTTAAATTAGCGTCTGTGTCGTTGGCAGTTGCACCTGTAGCTATACCGTTTAGTTTAGTTTGATCGGCCAATGAGATAAGGGCGTACCCGGTCACCTTATCAACCTTGCCATTAATGGCTGCTGCTAAAGCGGTATTATCTGTTGGCGAACCGCCTAATGCGGCAAAAGTGCCAGCGGGTATGACCGATGTTAAAACCCATTGCGAATGATCACTATCCCAAATGTACTGCTGATCGCTTACCGAACCGTAAACAAAGGCGTAATTACCATCAATACCAGTTGGGAAAGCGGTTTGTAAGGCGCTTAACGAAACAAATTTTCCGACAAAAAGGTTACCGGCTGACACGGCGGACGCAACATCATCCAATCCGGCAACCGTATGTGATTTTTTTTGAAAAACAACGCCGTAGGTATGGTTACCATCGCCGTTTGCCGGGGTTGGCATTTCGATTACAAGCTCATTATACTCTCGAGTGATATCGTTTACAGACTTTAAGTTTGCGAGCTTATTTTGCGTGTTTGGATTGGCGTATGTTTCGGCAATGAGTGCTGACGATGAACCTGGCGCGTTTTTAGTAAACGTTGTCGAATTTGCCCCGGTAACAGTTATCCCTGCAAAAGTCGGGCTATCGCCTGTTCCCAGGCCCTGGGGCAACGGAACCTCTTTAACTATCAAGCTGCCGTCCGGACATGTTGTTGTGGGCCACCAGTATTCGATTATAGTTCCAGATACCACAATGCCCACTGTACGGTATGGTCGCAGCGAAATATTGACGCTTGCATCCGCGTCGGCGGTTGATGTAAACGGCCCGTACAGTGGGTCAACATTACCAGGGTTCGTTAATAATACCCCGTATGCTGTTTGTAAGCTCTTGTTTATCGTACTCATGTTATGCAGTAGTTATTTGGTGAGTAGTTCCCGGATTATATGCGACGCTCTGTATTTTTGCGTACATGGTATAGCTTACCGCGTTCCCGCCAAAATCATTGACGGATATCGTATTGGTGTGCGCAACATAATCGGGTTTCACATCCAGGTTTAAGTTGCCCGTATCGATGACAGATGCAAGCGATTTTCCAGGCGGCAGGATGATGACAAAATTTACGTTTGTTGTACCGGTGGCGATTGCCATACTATTCCCGGCGACCGTAAGTTGCGTATTGCTGATAGCTCTAACATCAGCACTGCTCGACGGCAGGGCAGCTACGCTTCCCCACCACTCCCTGTAATAAAAATTAACAGTTGCCACAGCGCTGGCCACGGCCGAAGTGATCGCATCGGCAACCAATATCCGGTAACCTATACTGTTAGCAGCGTAAAGCGAGGTATCATTATGGGTAAAGCTTACGGCCTGGGTTGCTCCAGATGCCGATACCGGCGACCCTATATTATTCCACGAACCGCCGTTAACCTGGTATTGCGGCTGGTAACTAACCAGTGGCACATTGGGTGAAACCCGGTTAATGGTCGCCACAAACGTACTTGACATATCACCGTGTTCGTGGGATGTGGAACCAACGCTGATACCTGTAACGGTTGGCGTACCATAAGCAGCGAAAGTCGCGGTTGCAGGTGTGCTCGTATTTGACTGCCCATCAACAAACACACATTGAAACTGTATTTGCGTATTGTCTACACCTGAGGTATTGACCGTTACCGATGCCGAAGCATCTTTTGTGGTACTGTTAACTGTAGCTACAGAGGTTGTTAAGTTAGTCCAGGAACCCGATGAACCGCGCCTGTATTGTACTTGTGCGCTTACGAACGCGGGGGTACCAACGTTTTGTACCCACCTAAAGGTTGCATTATAGGTTACGTTTTGCTGATTGAAATTGGATACCGATGGCGTTAATACGGTGTTTGAGATCGTTGGCGCTGTATATGGTGCTAAAATCTTTTCAAACAACACATCCCATCCTAAACCAGTGAGAGAATCGCCTATATTAATGCCTCCTACATTTCGTGTAGCCGGTGAGCTTCGAGTATAAGTCAAAGTTATTCCCGCAACAGCGGTTTGTATTGCTGTAACAACAGCCTTGACGCTTGGATATTTGGTATCATCGTTGCTGGTTAGGTCCGTGGCTTTGTTGGCCAACAGCTCGCGGCCAGCTATCAAATTAGTTACAGTTGTGGCGAAGTTAGGATCGTCGCCCAAAGCATCGGCCAATTCCTTTAAGGTGTCAAGCGCACCAGGTGCTGAAGCAACCAGGTTGTTTATAGCGTTGCTTATTGCGGCGTTAACGTTTGACATCGTTACTGATCCGGTATTTGTAACGATAAAACTCAACAATGCAGCAAATGTATACTTGTATGAGTTTCCGTCCGCGCTTTCAATCACGCCCAGGTCTGTAGCTTGTAACGAACCGGCTGGTCCGAGCCCGCTGATCTTTTCATCTACCATCGCCTAATCCCCCTATTCTGTTCGTAGTAATCATTGTCGTTATCAGATTGGCGCACACCATAAATTTTTGTGCGCTTTTTGGTTTGAAAATCGCCCGACTTATTGCCTATCCAAAGTGGGTAGTCAGTCTTTTTGGTTACTAAAAAATGTGCGACCTTATTCCAATAGGCGTTTGCCAGTTTTTCGTATTCAGAAATTAACCTGCTCATTGTTTTGCTGTCGACGTGCTCGCTGAACTCGTTTTTCTTGCTCATCAAACCCGTAGCCGTGATGTGGTTATCGAGCGTCGGCAACAACCTGGCCGCAGCGAAATAAACGAGCACTGGCTTTGTGCCGTCAAACGTTATTGTACTTCCATTTACATCATACTCGCCGCCGGTCATAAGAGTAGCGTATTTGTCAGCGTCGATATTCGCCAGCATATCATAAAAAAAGGCGTCACCCATCAGGATGCGTAAGTCAAAATCCTGGGCGTGTAAAATATGCTGATTTAATTTTTTTGTAGCATCCAGGTTAGACGAGATATCTACCCGGCCGCTAAAATCAGTTATCGTTATTAGTAGGGGTTGTGCTGCCATCGCCTGTTATAGTTTCTGTTGTCGGTACTGGAAAATCGTATTTAAGGGGCGTCACTTGATAGTTACCTGTCGGGTTGATGTTATCTTTGAAGTATGAGAATATCTCCTGGAAAACTTCTTCCATGATGATACGCTCGTCTTCTGTAACGCCATTGTAATAAGCCATGCTATCGCTCATTTGCTGAACGTTGAAGCTTTTTACATCCATAACACTGTGTAAAATAGCCGGCTGATTGAAATACTGAATGATCTTGTTGGTCACCTTTTTATCGGTGTATTCAAAAAGTTTATCATTCAGGTTTGAAGTGATCGGTATTACTTGCGGCACCTCTTCTTTTGTTTTAGCCTCCGCAACCATAATTTGCTCGCCATCGGGCCCGACAAATGTTTTCAAGCCTGCAATAAAACCGTTCCTTTCTTCGGCGTCCTCAAACTCGCCGATATTGGCAAATATATTTTTGGCTGTAAAGTTGTTACGTAAATTCGAGGTCGTGGTCCTGTCGCTTTCGATCTCAGCTTTTATAGGCTCTATCACAGCGTCACCGCTGGACAATGGATAGCTCTCAAAATCAGCACTAAACCAATAAACCTGACCTTTGTAATTACTCCAGCCCCCAGCGGCCTCGACTTGCTTTTCAATTTCCAACGGCTCCGGGTTAAACCGGTCCAGGAACTCGATCTGCTCACGGTTTACCCATCTGTTGGTTTTCCATCCATCCCAATCCGGGTGAATAGCGACCTGCCCTTCGTGTTCGTCGCAACCAAGTCGGCAATTTTCAAACGGGATATAGTAAACGCTGTCGATCTTATAATTCGCGTTCCAATTAATGTGCATAGCGAAACCCCTATATTCAGCTTTATCGGCTGCTACCCGGCGCAATAATTTGTCGGCGGTTAGGTTGCTTCTGTTTATTTTCGCTTTATAAAAACCAAGATCGGCGAAGCCTTTACCAACTATGTATTTTGCAAGTAAATTAATACAAGCCTTTGCAGTGCTCGAGGCATTGTTAAGGCTGTTCATACGTTGCGGGTAACAGTTATCCCGGTCATACGTGTGTATGCCGTATCTCTTCCCCTGAAATACTTTTATTCGTGGCTCCGCCGATGGCAGGTTAGTTAAACGCATTATTTTTTAGCTTTTGCGGTTTTCTTTACTTTGTTTTCAACTTCGCCAGCCTCGTTTTTGGTTTCGTCATTGATCACTTCTTCGGTTTGCTCGCCTGTTGCTGTTTCTTCTGACTGTTCGGTTTGGTCGCCAGCTCCTTCGCCTTGTTGTGATGCAAATTCCGCTTTCATGTCAGCGATTTTGTTGGCCAATTTTACGGCTTGCAACTCATCGATGACAGTTGGCAAATAAGCTTCTAAAGCCGAAAGATACTCGGGCCCGGTACTGTCATCGGTCATGCCCAGGCTATCAAAAAGATCTTCGTTTTCTTCCGGGGTTAAACGCGCACCCGGATCAATTGCTTCAGGTTGCGAAACCGCTAAACTGAGATCAACTTCGCCAGCCTCGTTTGTTGGATACTCATCAAAGCTTGTAATTAGCCCTGGGTGAGCTGACAAAATCTCCGCTGCCTTCTCATCGGTAATGTTGTGATGCGAATAGTGCTGGCCGCTAAATGCCGGATAGTTGATTAAAGCACTTTTTTTTAGTCTGAATTTTTGTGTTTTCATTGCGATTAATTTTTCAATTGTTAATTCTTGCAGCTTTCCGTAAGCTTTCGTCGGGCAACTTTTGCACCCGACCGTAAAAGTTTCTTTGAATACCTGGTAATAAACGCCAGCCAGTTTCTTTATGGCTTCCGGTTCACGTTTGGCAATTTGGAGGACCAGCGCTTGTAAACCCTGTATTTCGTTGAATAATGATTGTATATCCATAACCAAAAAAAGGCGGCAAACTGGCCGCCTTTCACTCTATGTTTTACTTACTAAGCACTTATGCTGTGATCAAGGCGTCTAACGCGGTGATGGTCGCCGTATAATCGTAAACTGGAGTCTGGCCGGAACTAAGCACTGCAAAAGATGCGGCCGTGTGTGGTTCTTCAAATCCCGCCTCGCTTGCGATCTTTAAACTCCAGGCTCCTTCAGTATTGGCATCCGAAACATCCCGTATCGCTCCATCGTTGAGTGATAAACCCTGGCTCATACCAAATATCTCAACCGCCGAGTCTGACGTTTTTTGCTTGTTCACCACAATGGCCACATAATACCCTAATGCCAGGGCTTCAACTTGTGCCTTAACAGCCGAACTATTGGCCAGAATAAGAAAGTCGATCTCGTGTAGCCAATAGTACCCAAAGTTTTTAAGCTTGCCCGTTGTCTTTGGTTTCACCGATTTTTTATACCCTTCAAACCTGAAACCTAACTTGTTTGATTTCATTGTTATGGATCGTATAATGTTGGGATTGCCAGAATCGGCCACAAATGCTGCGATATCGTCCCTGTTAAAAAGGTATAATGTACTTTCCGCGCCGCCCTGTAATGGATTGGCGCAATCGTACAATATATTGGCATTGATAGCCCCGCAAATGGTTGTATATAGTGCGTTTTGGCGCATCGGTATACATGCCGCTAAAAAAAACAGGCCGGCCAAGGGCATGGCAAATTGCTCATGCCCTGTCGCCTTGGTTAAAAATGCTGCCGCAAATAAGCATATCGAGAATATCGCGGCACTTAATAAAAATATTTTTAGTGTTTTCATCTTCGTTGTGTTGATTAGTAAGCCATCATTACTTTGTAATCCTCAACAACCATCGCGTCGATGCTGTAAGCCAGGTCAACGTAATAGTTCTTATCGCGCTTGTCATAAAACGCTTCCAAACTTTGTAGGTTGGCCTCTTGCTCGATGCCTACCTGCACGTTTTCTTTGGTTGTGAATATGATACGGTGCGGCAGATAAGTTGTTGTACCGTTATCAAAGTAAGCTTTGATATTTCGGTCCCATACCGGCATTACGTTGATCTTGTAACCGTCAAACTCCAATTGTTGGATGCCGGTTTCGGTGCGCGTGTAAGCCATTTCAACATTGGTCGCTACTTTACGCTCACGTTTGTACTGATCGGCTACCGATTTTGTAACCCAGAACTGAGCGCCCGGATCTTCAGTCAGACGGGTATCGGCTCCGTCAATCATGTCCTGGAGTATACCTGTGATAACCTGGTTGCCAACATCGGTGTTCGATCCGGCTATACCGTGCGTAAACTTCTGGTTAACATAGCTATTGCCCGCGTTTTTCGCGATAGCTATTTTATTGGCCGGAAACTCAGTAGCTATGGCGTACAACTGTTTCCAAACACCGTCAATACCATTAAAATAGGTAATATCAGTGCCGTTTTTCAATGTGCCGCTATTGGCTACAGTGGCCACGGCGGTGTCGCCAAAGTACACTAAGCGATAAACGCCTTCCATTTCTGCCGTTGTGATACGCTCATCAAGAAATAAAGCGAAGTCCGTCCCGGTCAAATCGGCCTTATCAATGCCGTTTTTTAAGCCCCAAACCCAAAACTCTGCCAATAGATCTTTCCAGCAGTTTACAAACCTGTCTTCGATCTGGTTCGGGTTCCAGTATTTTTGAATTGACGGTATGGTTTGAGTGCTCGCGTCTGGTGCGCATTGGTTACCTGATTTTGTTTTACCCACAAGGCCCAACAATCCAAGTATAACTACTTGCTGCTTTGCCTTGATGTTTGTAACCAGAGTTACGACATCCGAAAGGGCGGGGTTTTTAAATATACTGGTGAAGATGGTCTCACTCAGCTCCATTACCTGTTTGCCGTTAAAATCAATCGGGCTTAGGTCTACTGTTGCGGCTGGTATGCTCATTTTTGTTAAATTTCTTGATTAATTGATTAATTATTAGGCTACTCGATTAGCCGTTTTTTTTACTTTTTTTTCTTAGCCTCCAATTCAGCTTTACGTTCTTTAATACTCTGGCCCTCGTTTTCATCGGCCTTGTCCTTTGGCTTGATAAAATTCTGGGTGCGATCTTTCGGCACGTAGTTGCTTTTTATTTTGTTGATGGCCTCCAAAGCAGTTTTGCTTTCATTCAACGATTGCACTAACGCCGCGTTCTCTGTTTTCAAAGTTTCCACTTCGTCTTTCAGCGTTTGAATTTCGGCCGCGTTATCCGGTTCTGTTTCCTCGGCGGCCGGCGTTTCGATCTCAGTAACCTTGCCGCCAACTGTCGTTACATTGGTGCCATCTTCCAAAACGTACTCGGCATCCTCGGCCGGTATAGTCATGGCTTCGTCGCTAAACACTTCGGTGTCAACCTTCAATTCACCTTCGTAATAAATTGAAGATCCGTCGTCAAGCGTCGAGCTTGAGTTTTTCGGCTCTGGTTTCTTTACTGTATTAAAATGACCGGCTAAGCTGGTCAACAGGTTTTTCACCTCTTTCATTAAGGTGCTGCTTTCTTTACTCATTTTATTTTCTTTAATGTTAAAAATTGTGTTGGCGTATGCGCGAATGCTTGTTGGAGCGCCTTTAAACAAACTATTCATTGCCTCTTTTGATATCGGGGCTTTTTCGACTGTTTCTGTCATTACCGTTCCGAAGCCAAGGGCTTCGCACTCTGCCGGTGTTAACCAGGTTTCGCTATTCATCATTTCATCAATGACATCCACGGCTAAACCGGTCTTTTCAACATAAATTGAATTTAAGACGGCTTGTATCTTATCTAATACGGCCGCCTCTTTTTTCAGATCGTCAGCGTTCATACTGCCATACCAGAAAGGATCAATTGATGGTTTGTGTGTCATAAACAGCGATGCTTTGGCGAATAATGGCTTATCCGTTGCTGCCATCGCTATTATGCTTGCGATCGAGGCGGCTAAAGCGTCTACCTGAATAATTACGGTTACTGATTTTTTGGCGGCTATCAGGGCGTTATAGATCGCCCATCCGTCATAAACAAGGCCGCCACCTGAGTTGATGCGAACCTTGATATCTTCTTTTGCGGCAATGGCCTGGTCAATTAAAGCGCAAACAAATTCGGCAGAATTATTGCCCATTCCGATACCGCAATAACTCCATCCCCATTCATCCCAATAATCGTAAAGTTTGATTTCCATTTCGGAAATAAAAGTACAGGGATATCGATATTAGCTTACTGAAGCAATAATTTCATTATGACAACTATACCAAATGGCATAGTTCAAATGACTTGATAATGTTAAAAATCTGTCGCGAACTGATGCCGAACGTATCGGATGCCCAGGTGATAGCCGTGGTTTTACAGGTCCCGGTTTTCATTTTGGCATCCACGTACAAGTATATCTCTTTATGAAATAAAATCTTTGCCGGAAACAACCCGGCAGCGATCAGACTTTTAAGCGCGCCAGATTGCTCCAGTTCGTTGATAATTTGAATATTGTTTTTAGAAATTTCCATTCTGCTCTATTTGGGCCCTTTGATTGATGCCACTAATTATATCCTGAACTCCGACCACTATTTTTGCCTTTTTTAATTGTGATGCTATCTGGTCAGCTTGAATTAGGTTATTGTTGGCTTGTCCTGTGATATCTGAAAACAAGCCCCCGTATGCAAAGTGACCGGTATTTGCAATATTGCTTTGTATCAATGGAACGCCACCGCCAGCCATATTAATAGCTGACAGAACCGGTTTAAACATTTCGGTCGACCTCGCATTTATGATCGCCTCGCCATTACTTAACCTGGCATTGATACTGTCGCTCGTTCCGGTGCCCGGCCCGTTCAACAATGCACCTTTGCCATCAGATTTAAAAACACCGCCCGTTGCAAAACCGCTAATAGCTGTTGCGGCAATAGTCGCGACCTGAATACCGCCTTCGATAGCCGCGGCAGTTACCCTTGCCTCACCGATGGCCGTGTCGACGATAGCTTTACCAATCCCAAACAAACCCAAAGCATTATCGGCAGCAACCGCGTAAGCCGTCGCCAACTGGATTGCCGCTATTTTCTTTTGCGTTTGAATGATCACTTCCTCAATCGCTATTGCTTTTTGAATAATGAAGGCTGCTTTCCCGGCGTCAGAGTTCTTTCCAAACAATTGAATTGCCAAGTCTGTCCCAACGATAGCAGCTCTATTTTTTTGTTCCTGGACTGCAAATTGTGCGTCTGCATATTCCTGTTCAAAGGCAAGTTCCTTTTTAGCCTGTTCCTGCTTACGCTTAAGCTCCTCTTCAGCATCTTTGGCCAGCTGCTTTTTCCGATCATCTTCCTTTTTAATTTTCTCAGCTTTTTGCTTGGCCTCTGACGCCTTAAGACTGGCAGCCCTTTCTTTCTCGAATTGCGCGAGAAGCTTATTGATATCAGCATTAGCCTTGACCATTTCTGCTCGAAGCAATGCGTCTTTTTCATTTTGTATTTTTAACTCGGAATATTTCTGACGGTTAGCCTCATCGATTTTTTTACTGTATTCCGCTTTAATTAACGCTTGCTCTTTCTCGTTTTCATCTTTGATAGAATCGAGCGTTTCTTTTTCCTGGCTTTCGCGTAATTGATCCCGGACCTTCTCTTCCTTATCGATAATGGTTGTGATCATTTCCTCGTGGTGTTTTCGCGCGGCTTCCTTGTTCTTATCGGCCTGGCTCAATTTACTTTCACGGTTGATAATCCCCTGAACTTCGAGGTCCTTTTGATTGATGACTTCCTGAACCCGGTTTTTGGCATCGGTTATAGCTTGATAATCTTTCTTACTATTTAGTTCCTGCTCGCGTTCGACCAGCTGCTCGTTGAGTTTTGCATATTTTAAATCATTAGCAAACACACCCTCTTTGATCTTTTTGGCCTTTTCAGCCAGTTCAATTCGCTGCGACTCGGTAAGGTTTTGATCACGTAGCTTTTTGGTTAACAAATCGACCTCGCCCTGTTGTTTCAGCTTTTCTTCTGACCATAAACGTTCTTCCTTGTTCAATGCCTGCCTGGCCTTGGTGGCGTCGATGCTATTCTTTATAGTTTTTGAAAAATCAACCTTGCTAATCTCGTCGGCTGCCTGGCTTGCCGCTTTTTTAGTGTCATTAAACATGTGAACAGCAGCATCCCCGGCCTCTCTCGATTTTTGGGCGAACTCTACAACCCCATCGCCGATATCTTTAAATGCTTGTTTAAAATTACCATGCGCCAAATCCCACAAAATTTGCGCTAACGTCTTAACGGGTAATATTGCCAGGCCAAATAATGAGGTCATTAGTTTAACCGCGCCTTGAGGTTCTGTAAATACATCAAAAATAGCTTTGCCTATAGGTGCCAAAACCTTTAATACAGCTTGCAATACCGCACCAATTGCGTTCGTGATCTGCTGGAATTTCTTTGCACCCTCATTTGTGCTTTGAAAATAGGCTATAAGAGAGCCTAAAGCTATCACTAACAAGCCCACGCCTGTAGATGCCAGTGCTATTTTAAACAATTTCATAGCCTGACTGCCTAAAGCTGTTGCCGCCGTTTGGGCTTCTGTCGCTATTGTTTGGGCTTTTGTTGCAGTCAGATCGGCTATCGTGGCCTCTTCCTCGGCAAGAATTGCCTCTGTGTGCAATTCTGTTGCTTTTGTTGATGCTACTTGAGCCGCAAGTAATGCTTCTTCTTCGGTTAGGCCGGCAGCGATAGCGGCATTATACAATTCCTTAGCTTTAACCGAAGCTTCATCAGCTACGGTTCTGGCCTTTGTTGCCACCGTATTCAGTTCTACAGCTTTAACCTCCAGCTGCTCGGCTTCGGTTTTTAAAATTGAAGCTGCTGTACTTGCCTCCTGTGCAGCAGTTAATTTATCCATAATGCCGCTTAATGAAGCGACCGTGTTTTGCAGCGTGTTATATGATGTCTCTATTATGCTTACGCTCTCCGCCAAAGCGCCACCGAATAAACTGGCAACTCCCTTTGCATTTTCTAATCCAGCTCTAAAGTTCCCGGTAATCTCGGCATTTTCATTTAATTTATCGTTGATGGACTTGATTTGAGCGCCCAACGCCTTGCCCGCTTCGGTGTTTTCCCTTTCCGATTTGCTTAGGCTGTTCCATTGTGCGTTCAATAAAGCCAGTTGCGCTTTTAAGGATGTGATACTTCCTTCCTGGCTTTGGGACAATGTTAAATATCCTTTTTGCTCGGCCTGTAATGATCTTAGTTGTAGGGCATTGGAAACATAAGTATTGCTTAACGTATCGCCCGATTTTTTGAGCTCCGCTTGCTGATTTTTCAGATCGGTAATACTTTTTGAAAGTGCAGCAGCTTTGGCCGAGGCATCAGCACTATTCAGCGATACATCGATTATTACGGTCTGTTTGTTCTGGTCCATGGTTTTAAATTCTTATTAATTCGACCTTTGTTGGTTGCCCTTGCATGTAGTCGACTACTTTGTTTAGGTAATAATATTGGCTCTCTCTTTCGTCGTATATCGGAATGAAGTGGTCTAGCTGTTGTAAATCAACTTCATTTAGCATTGCGTAACGTGTTATTTTACGCGCCTTAGTAAGCATTTTAAAAAGGGGTTGATAGTTCCTGGTTAGCAAGTCATCATATCCCATGCCCGGATAACCAGCCTTTTTAAAATAGGCGACATTGATTATGTTAGGCGTTACACTGCCACCGGTGAAAAAATTGATCCCGGTTGTATTGGCCACGTTCTGGGATATCAGTACCCTCGGCTCTGTTTTATTATTGATATTGCTATCAGTTGGATCAAACTTGTTCAATCCGGCCATGTCCAGACCGCCGACCTTTGTAACTGTTAAGGTTGCTGCAAACACGCTTGAAAATATAGTGGTTTGTCCCTCCAGGTTTGCGTTGGCCACACTAAACGAACCATTGCCATAAAGCGCCGTTACCCGGTCATCCTGTTTGTAATTAGCGAAATTAACCTGGGCATAAGACCCTATGGCAAACTCATCTTGCCTATCTGAATTGATGAACTTGTCGGTCCAGTCTATCGCGTACGATTTGTTTTTATACAGGTCGGCAAACGACCTGAATGCTATTGTGTTACTGTAATTGTCTACAACTGGCGTCAGGCAATAGCGTTGCATCCAATCTTTAAGCAGGTCCTTTTGCTTTATGTCTGGCATTGTTAAAGCCATGTTGATAGTGTCACCGTGCGCATAGGGCACATCGATGTTATTCACATTTTTGGTGAACTTATCGTTTGTAAATGGTATGATCTCGTTCTGAAAAACCGGGTCATTAAACACCGATCCTGAATAAGTATACCCGGCTTGTGTGATTATTTTGTCAATAAGCGTCTTGGTAAATACGGCCGGAAACAAATCAAATGTATTAACCGTCGCGGTCGATACAGACAACAAGCCATAATCAATAACCGGATAGATATACCCGGCAATATTGCTTTGTGAAGCCAATATATTTGCGCCGGTATAAACATGGTCCAGGTTTGACATATCAAGGTCAACCAATTTTTTATCCGCGATGGCGGTACCCAAACCGCCGATGCCAGATATTACCTGTCCCTCGAAATTATTTGTTACGCGCAATAATGTGAACAGACCATTTGGGACGATCTCAATTCCATTTTGAACAAGCTTCGCCGGTAATAACTTATATGGATCGTCTTGGGTAAAGCTGTCCGTATTTGCATATCCAAGTATGGCGTTATTGCGGGCTGTTTTCGGCAAATTGATCGTGCTGCTGAATGTAGATTGGCGGTCCTCCAGATTGGCCAGGTCATTAACGGCAAAAGTCAAAGTAATTGGCGTGTCGGTTTCGTCGATATCAACAAGCAATCCATTTATATAAAGCTCTTTATTCATTATTGAAACTGAATATTTGACTGAGGTAAATAAATTGTGAAGCTGACAGGTCCGCTATTCGACCGCCTTGTCTCTGACGCGTCATAGGTTCCATCTTCTATTATTATTGTCTGCCACTTAACCGGGTTCATGCCTGTTAGCATTTGCGCTTTTATTGATTTACGTAACCACCTTATCGCCTTACTTTCGTTTGCCGTCAACAGATCAGCACCGACGTTAATTTTGTCGATCGCCATTTTTTGAACAAGGTCCTGTATCGTGTCGTTAAACTCCCAATCGTCAACAAATCTGTTTACCGATTGCACATTGGTGATATCACCTGAAAGCAACTGATTATATCCAAACCTGAAGTAATCCCAGGCACCCAAATGATTAACCCATTTGAGGTAAACGTATGGATCGTTATCACATGGGTGAATTACATTTATCGTTATTGGCTGCATGATATAGACCTTTACACCATTCTGCAAATAGTAGATGTTCACAATAGCAGAGGTGGCCGCCGCATTGAAATTTTGCGGGATGTTGACCCGGTTTATCCCAATTTTTTGCACCATCGTTATGGGATCGGGTATGTTATTTGAAATTATAATTTTGCCACCGGTAGAGTTAAGCAGAAAACCGCCGTCAGAGTTTAACAAGAACCCCTGGGTAATGAAACCGGCATTAGGAATAACCTCTAAGTAAAGTTGTATCCCGAGCAAATCTTCACTGTAAATGAAAGACAGATCGAATGGAAAGCCGATATATAGGTTCGGCCGCTCATAGTCGGTCAACCATTTTGCCCGCTGTGATTGGTTGGTTACGGACAAGAACGGCACATATTCTGCCATGTTTCCGCCGTTTGTTTCACCTAACTGCATGGCTGCATAGGTTACATAAAACGGCGCCGGACCTGAATACCACTGGCCAACATTGCCGTCCCAAACTTCCTGATATCTGAATGTAAACTGAGCGTTCAAATTCCTATCCAAGAAATTCACCGTCGTGTAATCGTTGGTTTCGCTCGGGCCCACTAATGTTTTCAGAAAACCAGACAGGTCGGCTTTAGTATAGCCCTTTTTATCCGATGAGAAGTTGGCCGTAATAACCGTCTTTTGCGATACAATTTCAACGGCTATTTTATAGTTCGGTTTGTTCATCACAATGTTGACAAACCCATTGTTATCCGTCGCTATGAAGGCATCATTTATCGTCAAAACTGAAAAACCGTTAACTATGGCATGTGAAGCGGCTGGTCCGTAATAATCATAAATATTCGACTTGACATATACATTGTTATTCAATGCCAGGCTAATTTCATCCGTGCTTAATGCCCGGTTTAACGTTACCTGATATTGGTTTGATGCACCGGCAATACTTGTTATCAATACATCCCGGCGCTGAAAGTTCAATACTATCGGATTAAAAGCTGCATTCCACCTGCTAACGTTTGACGGCGCCACTGCTACACCAGGAAAGGCCGGAACTGTATTGTTAACGACAACCGGGTTAATGTATGCGCTAATTATTACCTGCTTGGTATCAACACAAGGGTGGCTATCCTTGGCATAAACCGTATAGACACCAGGAGCAAGGCCAGTAAACGTTCCTGAACTTTGATAGGTTACTCCGTCGATCGAATACTGTATACCAGTAAACGACGAAATAGCTACCCCTGTAATCGTGCCGTCATTCGCTCCGGTCGTGGTTTCGTCTGTCTTGGATACCGATAAGGCGATATCGCATGATGGCGAATTACCGCCCGATAATCCTGTAATGGCAAAACTTACATAGGCCGATGAAATCAAATTTCCATTACTGTCGTAATGTGACTCAAATAGCGTAACGTTAGATCCTATTAAATCAGACCCGGAAGCTGCTATCGAATATGCACTTACTGAACCGTTATCGTCACGAGTATATGAACAGGTTAATCCGTTGCCAGCGACCGGCTGGTTAGTTATGCTGTCAAATAATGATACGTAAACATCGGCTTGTACAATTTCGCCGCCCTGGGTATCCGGGTAGGATACTGAATAATTTTGAAATGTTATTGAAGCATAAGTGGCCATGGCTTATTTATTGAAAATGGTTTTTAAATCTGATTTTATGGCAGCTACAAACGCAAACTGTATTTCTTGAGTGAACTTCTTTATTGCATCAGCATCTATCGCCCTTTTGAGTGCATTGTCATTAGCCGCTCCAGCCTTGTATAATTCCGTCCCGGACTCTGCTATCTTTTTGGCTACCGCCCAGGCTACCCCGCGCGGTAATCCGCGAGCCGAGCACCAATCAATCAAAGCGCTTATTGGTGGCATCTTTCCGGGTTTCCTACCGGTAAACGTGGCTGCGATGTTTGCATTAGCCACCAATTGGCCGCTATCCTTTGTCACGTTAACAACTTGTATGCTTGCTTTAGTTTTGCCAGTCGCGTTCCTGCTGGCTGTAACCTTCCCGTGTGTTGTAACCGTATCAAGATCGGCGATCAAATGGTCCTTTATGCTTTCTAAGAACTCCTTTATTAGTTCGACCGCTGTTACTTCTATGGTGGCAAAAGCGCTCATATACAAATAGCCATCGGCTCGTTTGGTGTTAGTACTAAATTAATTTCGATACCTACCACATTGCTGTCGTAGTAGTTGGCCAACATAACACCAGGTATAACCGGCTGCACAAACTGAAACAGGTCCTCTTGATCTATCTTGCGAATGAAAGTAGCGGCCAACAAACTCATTTCCTGAACAATCGCGTCGCGATCTGACGCCTTGGAATCTTGCTCTATTTTTTTCACGAATTGAATAAAGCATGGCCAACGATTATGCAGTGTTCCCGTTGTCGTGTTGTATAAAAATCCCGGCTGGTCAACCTCTAAAAGATTTATCAAGCCATTGGAATAATCGAGGTTATCTTCGGCGTTCTGTTCGCTTTTGCGCTTATAAACGAAGACAGGGTTACCCGGCATTTGCGCGGCGTAACCCTGTAAGGTTTCAACTAATGTCATAATTAAACTATGTGTTTTTACTCTTCACTACCTCATTGTATCGACGGCTAAACAGCGCCTTTTCTTTGTTGATCAACATCTTTAAAAATACTCGTTCGTATGGCATCGCCATTACTTCGTCCCAATTCAAAATGTTGCCACCGGCCAGATCTTCTATCGTATTTATACTTCCAAACTTCTCGAACGCCGATATGCCCGCTTCTTGCTCCAGATTATCAGGCTCGTAATCCAACAGTCGAATTTCGTTAGATATAAGGATTTCGACTTCAGAAAAAAAAAGTTACCCAGCTGGATCGACGTCTTTAACGGGAGCTCTCTAATAATCTGCCGGAACTCCTCGGCACGTATCTCGTTATACTTCATTTCGGTATAAGGAACATACAAATAGTGCGCGATGATCTGGTCCGTGCAATCTGTCGGATCAAACTTTTCGCCGGTCCCGGTTTTCTTCACCTGGTCAACAATAATCTGCTTAACTACCCGTGAAGCCCAAAACGGCTGTTTATCGATATCGCCAGGGATGGCAATCGTTTTACCCAAAAGGGTTAATTCTTTGGGGACTATCAGCTTTTCATCAGTTGTAAATAAACGCTCAATGTCCTTGTTCACGACCTGGGCCAATGCGATAGTATTGCGAACCTCAAGTTCGATACTTTTCTTATTTGGCAGATCGGCGATGATACCCTCGTCGGCACTCAATAAAATGCTTAGTTGTCTGATCGTGCTGTTGTCTTTTATCTGCCGTAAATCTAAGAATTGGCCGAGCGTTAGTTCCTCGGTACTCTCCGGCAAATCATAACGTAACCCGTTGATTTTGACCTGATACATGTTGTAAATATAATTATTTAAAATGAATATTTAGGTGCTTTTTTCACTGAATTTGATATTATTAGCTCGGTTGCTGCCCATACAAGGGCATCAATTCGGTTCGGCGACTTCTCGCCTTTTTTACTTTCCCAGGTTGTCATCTCCAACTCCAATTCGAGCAGCTGGTCGACGTGATGGGCTTTGCCCTGTTCGTAGATAGCTGCTATAGGTTCGGCTCTGGTCAGCTTATCCCTTGTGGCGTGAACCCCTTTATAACTTACCCGTTGGTCAATATTCCTTAAAACCGCCTCTATCATATCTCCACCATTGTTAACCTCGCCAATAATGCAGTCTGCCTTATATTTTTTATATAAAACTATAGCCCTGGCCGCCCATTCATTCGGCTTATAAATATCGCTGTCATCTTCTAAAACGTATAAATGATCATTAAACCCAACGCCGGCAACAACTATCCCGGTTTCATCCGACGTATCCTTACTGCTGACAGCCGGATCAATCGCGACAACTATTCGCTTTAAAATAACCGGCAGGTTACCGTCCTTATCCCGTCTAACCCGTGTCGCATTTATAAGGTCATCTGTCCATAATGCCGAGTCGCTATCGTCTGAAAATTCGCCATCTTTAAAACGCTTTTGTTTTCTAAGTGACATCGAATTAAGGATATCCATGTATTCAGAACTAATGTTATCCAGATTATCAATCGGGTTCATTCGTAAAGATGAATACCTACTCGGGTCAACTGATTTGTTTTCTTCAGGATCAACATTTTCAACAAACAGTTTATAAGTCCAATGTTTCTTTGACGGTGGGTTTTCATCAATAAATAACAGGTTCCTGGCTTTCTTTACGACATTTCCTTCATCGTCAATTAAACAAACTTTTTGCGCCAAACGTGTCTTAATTGTTCCGTATGCATCATACGATAACTGGCTGGCCTCATTCAGAAATATAGTTAAAAACTCCATGCCAAGGATTTTTTCGGTTCTATCCTTTTGGTCTAAACCTGCAAACCATAACTGAGATCCATTGTCAAGTGTTATATACATATCCGTATGGTTCCATTTAACCGGCATCCCTGGAAAACATAGGCTTAAAACTTTAACGAGTGTGTCATTCCAAATTGAACTTTTAATTGCATTTAATCGAAATCTCGCCAGCAAATGGCGACTACCCGGATACTTTCTTGCTATCAATAATTGAGCTCTAACTATTATAAATGTTTTTCCGGACCTACTACCACCTACAAATAACTTTTCTTTTGAACTGTCTTTAATAACCTCGGTCGCCTGTATTTGTATTTTAGTCCTCTCAAAGTTCATCGCCCAGATCCTCTTCGTCCTTGCCGAAATGCAAATGAACGTTACCCCCGAGTTCGACCTCCTGTTTATCGCGCCATTCTTTCGGCTGCCTGTTCTTTAGCCAAAAGATAGCCGCTACAGTATCAGGTGGTAAATCTTCTTCAACGTCTACAATTTCAATATCTTCACTTTGTTCTATTTGCCTTGTCGGCTCGCCGTCCTTATTCAACACCGGCCTTTTTGTCGTTAATTTTATAGCTACCTGTTTAGATACCCTGCACCCTTTTGCCTTTTCGAATAACGAATTAGCAATTACAGCATCGGCCGAAGCCTTTCCCTTTTTTATGGACACGGAAAATTCCGGATGAACCTTTTTCCATTCATTTATAGTATCTACGCAAACATCAAAAAAATCCGCCAATGATGAGTCTGTCGCACCTAAAAGGCATAACTTATACGCTTGCTCATTAAACTCTTCTTTATATTTTGTTGGGGCACCCGCACTCATGATTAATTGCTTTTATGATGTAAATATAACACTTTTTTATCATCTATGACATCTATGCCATTTGGCATAGTTATTTTGAGCGAATTTGCCGCACAATCAATTTTCTCATCGGGCGCGTACACTTTTACCATTTAAAAATTTCGATGTCTTATAGGGCTTTATTTCACTTCAAATAGATATCGACTATTCCGTACTTGCGAAATCTTTTACGGTGCTTGTCCATGGTCAAGTTGTCGGCTATCTCAAGGACCTTTTCGGCGTTGTCCTGACCAATGTAGTTTTTGAGCCTATTGGCCGAAACCAAAAAACGCCGGCTATGTGAAAACACATTGGCCTGGTTTGGTTGGTAAACTAAAAGGTAATCGCGTGGCATGTTTATATTTTTAATAGTTATTCAAAAACATATTTGGCTGTACATAGCCATTCTCAAATATTTGATCCATCCACACATCGCCGAGCGGCTCGTCTCCATCCCAGCCGTTAGGCCATAGATTAACTTCCCAGCAGTGTTTGATATATGCCTGCTCTTCTTCGTTTAATAAAACAACAAGCGGCTTTCCTTCGATTATGGCCTGGACGTTGATTTCATTCTGAATGCTCATAACTTCTTCAAATGCCATCTGCCTGGCTTCAATAGTGAGGGGTCCCATGCGCTGCCTGTTTTTTGCTCCCTTTTCTTTACCGGTTTTGCGCAAACGATATTTGCCGAGCCTTAATTTTCTATAAAGAATTTTCAAGCGTTTTAAGGGCCGCAAATAATAATATTGGACAAGCTTACAGATCGTGTCAAGCGCTTTATCCTTTGATGCAAGCGGGCATCCTATACAGCCTGTACGTGCGTTGATCTCTTCGGCCTCGTCACCACCATACGCGTCGGCAATCATCCGTGTGCTGAAATCTCCATATTCTGGTAACGGCGCCCAATGTTTTAACCATTCCCAAACATGGCAAACCCGCCAGTGAAGTATCGGTGCTAACGTGTCGCATATCTCACCAGGCAAGCTTTCTTGATACCAGCCTTGGCCACATTCCGCGCCGTCTTTACCGCACGACATTACTATTCGTTTATCGCGGATTGCTGACTCTCCTTGTCGTACACCCGTCAGCATTAAGACCTTTTCGCCCAATTCACCGAAGAGTTTTTGAAGCTCGTCTTTCATAGGGTCAATTTTTATTTGCCTTGTACACCAGCGAAATGTATTTGACGGTGGCGGAACGCCCCGGCCGATGATGTAAGGTAAAAATCTTTTCTCCAACGGTGCCATAGCTATGCGAACTTCGAAGCCCATTTCTTTGAGCTCGTCAATAATGCTTTGAGCGGCCAACCACAATGGCGTTAACTCCATCCGGGTGTCTGCATACATTATCGTCAAGCTTTCGGGCTTCGGTATTTTCCCAGTGCTTATCAGCCAGATTATTAATGTTAAAAGTGTGGTCGAGTCTTTACCGCCTGACCAGGCAATACACCAGTGTTTATACAGCGGCGCATAGGCCATGATCGATTGAATTGTAAGCTCAATGCTTTCATTCATTTGCAATCTTTGACCACCAAATAAATTATCCTGGCTAACCTTTAATCTCACGATATATTAATTTCGATTAAATTACTTCTGTCCAATTCCTGTAATGCACCCTGAAACTTGTATATCGCCGCGTTTGGGTTTGGGTCAACATATCCAGGGTAATATTTATTTGAAAGCATTTTGATACGCTCGACTATTTCATCACGCGCCCAAGTCTGGCCATTTATTTCTATCGTTTTCATTTTTTACTTATTCGTTTTTCAAAATCCGGCTCCAATCCAATAAAGGGGTATACTTTGTATGCCGGTCCTGATCTATAGGCTGCTTTGTCAAATGCCACTTTAAGCACTCATCGCATTGATAAACCCGTGTCGGCTTTTCTCGGCCATCATCCTGATTATTGATCTTATGCAAGGCTTTTACGGCTCGTTCCTTGTCCCTATATGGGACCTTATCGCACTTGACAAATGCCATTACCTATGCTTGTTTTCTAATCGGGTTCAGCACTTTGCCGTAGTTGCCCTCTTGCTGCCGTCTGTATTTTTCCTGGGCATCGTTGTTGATGTGGCAGTGTTGGCACATTGCCATCAGGCGATCATCGGTGACATTCCAGTTTTCTTCATCGTGATCCAGGTGCGCAACGGTAAGCACTACCTTTACTTCGCTGATCAGCTCTCGGTTGAACCTGGCTGCACGCAAGGCATCGCCCATCACACTTGACCAATAAGCCTTTGGCTTATACCGGCCGTCCTCGTCCTGAATTTTTAAAGTTACCGAGTACATCTTTGCGCCGTTTGGTGTACGGCATTTTTCACAACAGTTACCGGCCCGGTACAAGATGCGCGGCACTATCTCGCTCCGCCAGTTAGGTGGATACTTTTTGTAATCTATTGGCATGATTTTGTTAATTAAGTAAATCCTTTAGCTCCTGGCCAACCTCGGCCAAATCGTTGAAAAATGTTATTAATGCGATCTGTTTTGCATCTGAAATCAATTCTCTATCATTTTCCAAACCACCCGATTTATCCAGCTCCATTATTTTCGCCAGGCGTTTGCTATCCTGTTTGGCGTTGTTAACTGCTAACATGAGGAAGTCATAATTCCTTTGAGGTGAAAATGTGATCAGGCCTTGGGTTGATAAAAAGTCGTATTGGGCATTGTCCCAATCGGTGTAATAGTTTTTTGATTTATAAATCTCAAATGCGTCCAGAACCTTATCAATCTTACCCCTGTCAATGCTTTTAGCTGTAACAGTTGAGGGTGTACTCTTTTTGGCCCTGTTTTTTTCTAACCACTTTTTAGCCGTGTAGGCAAGTGATTTGTAGTTGGTATTCTTTTTGTAATTCTCAATAGCATCCAGGATAGCATCTATTTCTTTAGTCGAGTAGCCCGCTTGCTCAAGCGTTAAGAACTCTTCGACGGAAATGGATAAGTGAGCGAACGCCCTGTATGTATTGTTTTGTTTAGTTTGGTTTATGTTTATATTATGTACATCGTTACCTTTATACAAACCTCCTTCGGTACCTATACCTAAACCTGGTGCCAAACCTGCACTCAAACCTCGAAAAATTTTTTCCACCTTGATTTCTATAAGCTGATATTTTACGTTCGGATTGCCCATTTTTGAGGTGTATTTAATAATTTTTGCATCTTGCAAACGCTGCCTTGCTTTTTGCAATGTTGGCTTCGAAATACTCAGCTCTTCACACACTAAACCACTCCTTCTTTCAAACGGATTTTTCCAATGCAGATAGTTGCACCATTTGAGTAAATAGAAGTAAAGCGCTATCTCTGTAACATCAAACTGGTGCTCATCGTGCGCCCGCCAAAACGCGTTTATTAGTTCTATATAATTCATTATCAGTGGTGTGTATAGGTTTAGGCCTGAGCCTTTAATCAAAGTCGGCCGTCAGGTCTTCCGGGTTACACAATCTTATGTTTCCCTGCCTATCGATAACCATAGCGTTATCGGTTATGCTCATTTTAACAAACGTAACCCGCTCGGTAAAAACCTCTTGATAAGTTTCGCGGTCGGCCTTCGTGTCAAATCCTTTGCCCTTTGAAATGTGCCGCCGATAGGGTATCAGCTTTAATAATTGTCCTCGTTCCATTCTTCGTTTAGTTTAGATTGTATAATAATTTGGTAGGTTTTATTCCTTGTGGTGCCCAGGTAACACCTGGTAATATGCTCCAACACCGTTCCGTTTGATACACCGTGCTTTTTGGCTATGTCGTTAACACTAACTTGCGCCACCCACATCTGGCATATATCCGCTATAGTGGCGTTGTCAAGCTTTGGCGGCCGGTGTCGTTTTTTATTCGTCATCTTAGGCCGCTACCGTTTGCGTACTGCTGTATACTTTTTTAATTACGCGCAAGTTTTTATTCAATAGTTCTACGATCTGTTTATTGTATTCAGATGCCCGGTTACTCAATCCCCTTGACTGGAGTATTTTCATTTCCGATAGTGATAGCTCAATTGTTTCTACCGGCTTGTTATTAAACCTGGCCGAAAAAAGCAATGAGTTAGGTTTTGCATAATACTCGTTCGTATAAACACAATGTTTGTGCAGCTCACCTTCTTCAAAAAATTCCCGCACATGCTCAAGTACTTTTATGGTCAAATCTCCGTTTTTGAACTCAATGCCGAAGTATGCGCTTTTCGCTGCCTCATAGTCAATTTGATGCTCTTCGATCTTAGCTTTCTGCTGCTCGTACTTCAATCGTTTTTCAATTTCGGCCTTTTTAAAAACCATCTTATCGTGTTCCTTTTTCAAATTGACCGGACACACATAATAAGCGCTTCGCATATCCTTACCCAAATAATTAAGCAGGTCGAGATAGTCAAGCCACATCTTTGCATCCTTTACGGTATAATTGTTTCGGATACATATCTTAATTGATTTCCAGTGTTTTTCTATTGAACTGGGCCTCTCTACTGCTGCTGATAGTAACTTGAACTGGTTTGCTTTTAGCAGCGTTTCGGCCTTGTTGTTGACCAGTATGTTAGAAAACATTTGGTAAGGTGAGAGGTCGCCAAATTTGCCAGTAAAACCATTGCGTTTATAAATGGGCAAACATTTTGTTTTGGGATAGATTTTATCCGGGTAAAGATCATACCGGTTGCGGTTGTATATATCCCTAACCTTTCCCCTGATCTCCAAATCGCCATTGTACCTGTTTGAATAATAATTATTGCACCGGGCAACAATCTCATATTTCCCATTTGGCAACATCCATTGCTGTACGATCTCCCATATAAAAAACCTTGGTGCTTCGCCCGCGCGGTGATGGCAATAAATCTCAAAAAAGCGACTTACTTGAAAATCGGCTTTAACATCTATCACCGCAAAAAACAATCGCTGACTTACTTTCTTTTTGCGGGTTTGTTCAATATTCAATTTGCGAGCGCATCCCGGACACTGATCTGTTTTGGCAGTTGCGTCGCCTTTGAATACATGACCACAACTTAGGCATGACGTATTACTTTTGGTACGATAGCCTATGTGATCAATACAGTTTTCAAATGCCCATGGGGTAAGTTGCTCATTTAATTTGGGTAACTCTGAACTTAACGCCATTACCCGAACCTGCTGTTTTGTTCTCGGTTTCATATCCTTTTTAGAATAAAGAGTCCTGATTGATTAATGGTTTCTTCTTTTCGACCTTAGTCTTTGTTATATCGGCCGGCACCTGTTTTGTCGGCTCAATGTGATGATTAACCACCACGCGGCCGTTAATTTTTTCGCCAACTTCAATAGTATCTTCGTCGTAATAATGCACCGCCATGGCAAACACTTCGTCATCAGCAAACCCATTTTGGCCGCTCTTCTTAACCTGATTAAGTATGTAAGTGACACAGTCATCAATGTTTTTACCGGGCTTTTTTAGGGTCTCGGCAAATAGGGTGTCATTGTCGGCCAGGCTTTGTAAATGATCATTGATCGCATTCTTGAAATTTTCTGTTGCTTTCATGGCTTTAATTATTAAGGGTGAGCGGCATAGCCAGCATCAGGTTACTTTTGCCTTTTTTATTTTCCTCGCGAAACAAAACAGCTTTTGCCGGTGTGCTAAATGACACGTACACATTTTCGGTATCCAATCGGCTAAGGATGTTTAAAACCTGGGTGCAGTTCATACCTATGCTTATCGGCTCGCCATCATAGGTTACTGACAGCTTTTCGGATGATTTTTGTCCGAAATCAATATTTTGAGCGGCCACAATTAAGTCGTCGGTCAAATCAAAACGTATCAACTTCGTGCTATCGGCGAAAACAACGACACGCCGAAGCGAGCCTATTAGTTCCGATCTGCCAACCACCAAAAATTTATCGTGGTTTTCAGGAATAACGCCCTCGGCATCCGGGTATTTCTCGTCGATCAGACGGCACCTTAAAACCAGGCCGTTACCCATGTCAAATTTGATATTGGCTTTACCTACCTCGATAGCGATATCGACATCGGCAGTAATGCCGGCGATGATGTTTAATGCCTTAGCTGGGATAATGCAAGTGTATTTTTCTTTATATGATACGGGAAACGAATAGGTACCTAATACCCTGGCATCACAACCGATCAGGTTTGCGCTGCCGTTGTCCAAACTAAACCTCACACCTGTTAAGGCTGGCTTTAGCTCATCAGTACTGACCGCAAACGTTGTTTTGGCAATACATTCGGAAAGTTTTTTTCTATCCACGGTTAACGATATTTCAAAGTCCTGCTTAGGTTTTGGGTAATCGTTTCCATCTTCTACGGCCATGTCTGTACTGCCTGAGTCATAAGAAATCAGTACATTAATGGTACTTGCGCCGCGTACAACCTCAAATGTAATCGGCTGGTCTGGCACCTCTTTTACCAGGGCTATTAATTTATGCCCGTGTATGGCCACCGAGTCGTCGCCATCATGTTCAACATCTAACGATTGCGTAATAAACACTTCGTTGTTTGCCCCGGTTATCTCCAGCTTACCGCCTTTGATCTCAAACAGGTAGGTTTCCATGATCGGCATAACCATGTTACTGCTTATCGGCTTACCGGCCAATGCCAGGGCCTTTAATAGTGTGGATTGTGCTATTGTAAATTTCATCTTTTGTTTCCTATGGGCATCATAAAATTTAGCGCCCGGTTATTAATTTCGCTTAGTTTGCTCCTGAATTGGTCCATGTCGGTTATCTCTGAAAATGCCTCAACTGCATACTCGACGCCAATTTTTTCTTTGATGTGGTCTTCTATGGTGTCCTCGTCATGAACAAGTACCTCATCAAGGCCATCGCTATAACCCAGGCTATGTCCGGTGTCATAACCTTTTTCATAGCCCGCCTTGTTGCTGCTTTCGCATAACCCAAGGACGATTTGGACATCGCTATCCGAAATTCCCGCAATAAGTTCCTTGACTTGCGCAGGTGTGTGTGTGTGTGTCATATTGTCGATTTAATTGTTTACTGGTTATGACAGCTATGCCATTTGGCATTACGCTTTAGTAAATATTAGCCGCTTGCTGTCTTTTTCCTTTATAATTTTAGTAGCAACTGATTGACCTTTCGGAAATCTCTCTACCATGTTCATCAATGATCCCGATGCGCTGAAAACAACATGCTTGATATCATCGATGGATATCTGCAAATGCAGGCAGTTCGGATTATTTTTAGGGTACTTGCTTGCCACTATTTTATGATCATGGACCACAATTGGTAAATTCAATATTTCCTCCATTTCAATTTTTTTACCCACAAAGCTTGTACTCGGTGGTTCGATCCCCAATTCGTCGAAGTTTACAGTGTTCATCTGGTATAAGTTTTTTGGTTAGGTTGAAGCTATCGCAGTGTTTAAACCAGCCGAAATATGAGGCTATAGAGGCGGGGTTTTTCCTCCGGGCTAACATCCTTGCAAATGCCTGTTTTATTGATTTTCTGATTAAGGTGTAAAGGTGATAGAACACGTAGCCAACAAAGTCAACTCCGCGTGCAGCGACATTAAACACCTGGTAATTTGATTTAACCGTTAACTTTAATTCGGTGTGCAGGTAACCGGTTATTTTAGAAAGCAGATCGCGTAGGTATGCTTTGCTGTTTGAGAAAATTACGATATCATCGGCGTAACGGAAATAGTGAGCAACTTTTAAGGTTTGCTTTATCCACCGGTCAAATCCTGTCAGGTAAAAGTTTGCAAAATATTGGCTCAGGTAGTTACCGATCGGTACGCCAGGCGCACTTTCTATAATGCCAAAAAGCAACTCTAATAATTTTGCATCCTTGAATTTGCGCTTTAATAGCTGCTTCAATATCTCGTGATCGATGCTCGGATAAAACTTTTTGATGTCGAGCTTTAAACAATACGTCGTGCCAACCTTGTTTTTGAGTGCTTTTTTGACAGCAGCGGCCGCCGCGTGTATTCCTTTGCCTTTGATGCAGCTGTATGTATCTGCTGTAAACATGGCCGTGAATATTCGCTCAAGCGGAACCATGATGGCATGATGCACTATCCGGTGAGGATAATAATCCAACACCGAGATATCTCTTTCTTTTGGTTCAAAAATTTTAAATGTTTTATAATCTCCAGTTGTATAAGTACCATCCATCAGCATATTATGAAGCGTCAGGAAATTGCAACCGGTTCGCTTGTCAAATTGCTTTACACCGTAGCTGTCCTTTTTGCCTTGCCTGGCATTCCAGTCAGCCGCGATCAAGTTTGTGACGCTGCAAATATCAGTGTGTAAATTTCCGTGACGTTTCATTTTAAAGCCTTTGTTTATTATAGTCGCGTTCCGCCCTTTTTGCATCAGGGTACCAGCGCCTTTTTTATTAGTTTATGTTTTTTGCCAAGAGGCAAGGTTTGCATTGTTAGAGATCATAGATGGGAACTGACATTCGAGTTCGTATTCCAGTTATCGTAGTTCGTATTCGAGAACCTGAAGCCTGAACAGACGCGCAAACAACAGCACATACAATGCACAACCCTAAATTTTTATGCTACCGGTTCGATGAAAAATAAGTCCTCATACAGATATTCGAACTTTGTCCCGATATGTATTGCTTCTTTCAAGGTTCCGACCGAAAGGCGGGAACCGACAGCCGAGTCCGAATTCCAGTCATCGTAGAGCGTAGTCGAGAACCCGAAGCCCGAAGCTTTCTTTTTATTGGCCTTAATCCACTGCCAAACGTTGAATTTACTTTGCCTGGCATTGACCCAATCGGCTACGAAATTGTTAGCCCGGTTATGCGCCTCGTGTACGTTGAACAAATGATTGACCGCCAATATGGCTTTTTGATGTTGTGGTTGTACCCATGATAGGTCAACAGCGCCAACCGATGTGATGCCTAAAAAGGCGTTAACGTCTTCGATAGTATCGAATAATTTAATTTCTTGCATGATGATTATTTTGTGTAGTGGATTTTGTAATAAGGTTTAAACTTCTCGAACCCGGCCCGAGCGTCATCTTCCGAAAAATATTCAAAGCGGGAACCGACAGTCGAGTCCGCACGCCAGCCATCGCAGTGCGAATACGAGAACCCGACGCCCGAAGGATCACTTAAATCTGGCACCGGCCAATAGTGATATTCTGACCCGTCATAAACAGGGGTTCTAACCTTCCCGTCTACCATATTTTCGGCTTTAATAAGCGTTGCCAGGCGTATCGCATTGTCTGCCCAAACCTCGTCGGCATCCGATTTATCTTCCAGTTCAGGCCTCGGAGTTTTGCCTAATTTTTGGCAAGCCGCTATGTATAGGTCGTCGGTAAAATGCTGTCCGCCTATCAGATTTTTGATCGCGTTCTTTACTTCGTCGCTGGTGGCCTCATTATAGGCTTTAACTGCGTTTTCTTTGATAATGGTAATTGCTGTCATTGCTTTTGATTAATTGTCGATATCGACAGGTTGAATAATTTTTTTGCTCCATTCGGGAAGCTGCATATCAATTATGCCGCTTGTGAACATGCCGACCTCATCTTCAAAGCCTGGCCACATCCCCAGCGTTTCGCATCGCTGTACTTTTTTTAAGGCGGTTAAGTATTTGTGTTTACCTGCCAGCAAATCTTCGGGGTTCCACCATAAAACCGCTGGCAGGAACGGCGCAACAGTTTGTAGCATAATGGTTATTACCGTATTGAACTTGCGACCGGTAATATTTGATGCCACATCCAAATACATTGCTTCGCTCATGTCGTACATCAGCTTCGCTGCGTCGCGGTAAAAGGCTTCTAAGGATTGCGCCGACGTTGTTTTTACACTGATAATAGCATTGACCCCGATGTTTTCTTCGAAATTGATAGCGTCCGGCCTGATCTTTACTTTTTTACCTGTTGTCGGATCGGTACCGTAAAACGAATGCTCTATGAAAGCGCCTTTCAAAATTTTGGCAATAATTCCGTTTCCGTAAGCTTTAGAGTTTTTATCCATTACCCTGATCTTCTGGTCGTACTCTTCCTCGATCATTTCATACTCGCACTTTTCTTTAAGGGATTGCAGGTAAGTTTTTTTCTCGTCAAGTTTGTATCCCGAAAAATCAATACCGGTGCATTTATTTAACTGCTCGTAAAAAAGTATCAGGTTTGATACCCCGTCGTTGCTGGCCAGGCTATGTTTTGGCTCTACTTTTATTTTTTCAAACTTGACCGGCTCCAAAATGGCTGAGTGCGAGAACGTACCCATTTCAAAGCATTTTTTCTTCACTTCAAAATTTGCTTTTTCGTCCAGGTAAAAACGATAGTGAGCCGGGGTTTTTAATACCTCTTTAAGCGCCGATGAAGAGTCAGACCTATCGGCCAAGTATGTTTCCATGCTTTCGGCTTTTATCCGACCGCTTTTCGCCAACTTTTCAATTTTTGGCGTATTCGCTGGCTTGTTACCCTGCTCTTCAATAAACCTTAGCATGGTATCCATGTCTGGATATTCGTCCGGATTATAAGCCAAGGGGTTCAGTTCGTCCCCCAGGCTTGCGTTTGTGAGTGCTTTAAAGTCCATGGCTAAATGTTAATTTTAAGTGGCTTAATGGACCAGATATCGCTGTTGAATGAGTTGTTGCGGTTTTTCTTTTTGCCCTGATAGGTAATCAATAGCGGTGTGAATTGCTGGATGTTCATTTGCTCTATGGCTCCAACCAGGCGCTTTGAACCGTTAGAAATGGTTTTGATCTCGCTGGATTTTTTATTTCCGGTTCCGGTTATTACCTCTTCGAAAAAGAAAGCGCAATCAAGATCGATGATAACATTGCTATCGTTGATATCGGCCACCTGTCGGGTGGATATTCGGTCGAAAAATACCCGTTTGGACTCGCCCTTGTTTTCCGGTGTCCAGTAATCCGCCATCAGGTCAAAGGGCATTACTGTTGCATTTTCAAGTGTTGGAAAAACGCCGTCTACCAGATTTGCGGCCTGAAAAAAGCTTACTTGTTTGTTTTCCTGGTTTGTTGTAGCCAGACCAGTTTCGTTTTGATCGTTCATTTTTTGTCGTATTTTATTGTTTTTAAAAATTGTTTGCTTGGTTTTATAAAATGTCGTTGAACACGTCGATGAACTGTTTGCCCATGTACACGGCCTTTTCGGCGGTGTCAACATAAAGGCGGGAACCGACATACGAGTACGCAGCCCAGTCAGCGTAGCGCGTACCCGAGAACCCGAAGCCCGAAGTGTTTTTTACAAACCTTGGCTCGTATTTAACCTGATTGGAATTGCTCCAGTCTAATACTACACCCTCGCGCAATGCCTCAGCCACGACAAGTAAAGTTTTTAAGGCGCGTATCGCTTTAGTGTCGGTAGTGTAAAAAGCGTTTTCAATAACTAAGGGGTGATTTGGACCGAGCTCCATAACCGCGTCAGCGAATGTTTTAACTCGCTCGATAATGGTGCCTTTAAAAACCCGCTCGCCAAATATTTCTACCAGCGATGCTTTTACTTTGTTGCCTCCCTCTTCGTATTCTTTCAATACGGCAGCTTTTGATACTTCTAATTTTTCGGTTGTCATTTTATTATTGATTAATTGTTTACTTTTTAGGTGAAGCCATGTATAGCATGACTGTCAGTATTGCCGCCAAAATGGCCACACTGATAAAAAATTCCTTAACATTGTCCCAGAACTCTTTTTTGTCGCGCGCTGCTTTCTTCACATTTTCCATCGCTAACCGCTCCTGGTACGATGGGTGCCGATATCTTTCCATTTTTCAAATAGGTTTTAAGGTCGCTTATTAAAATATCTATCAGTCGTTGGGTTACGTCGTCAACCTTTTGGCGCAATGCCGACAGGTTTTGAATGTTGTTGGCCAAGTCATCAACGGTCGGCCCGTTTTGTACCCATATCGGTACGGCGTTAGTATTGCTCATTGATGTGCTGCCCCCTTTCAGAGTTCAGGTCCTTTTGCAGTTCGTCTGCCATATCTCCAAAACCCTGCTGTCTCGCGAAGTTTATCCAGCCCTGAGCGGAGCTGTCGACTATGGCATTATCAAAACCGTCGCGGATAATTTTTTGCACCGCGTTTTTTGTGGTTTCCTTGATGTAGTCGAGTTGACGGTTCAGGTTGGCACTGAACTCGTCCATGTTGTCGGTAAATATTAACATGCTTTCAAATCCTTTCCAGCATTTAGGTAAGCAGTAACAACCTCTTCGGGGTGTTTTGCGATGTATTCAATCGCGCTCATTTCTTCGCGGTATTCGCTAACCGGCTCGCCGTCGTTATCAACCAGGTCGATCATTTCGCCGTGTATGCCGGTTAGGTTACAAAACATTGTCAATGCCAACAGTGTAATATGGCGCGGTGAGTATTCATCGCTCGGATCGGCTTCGTTTACCGCATCAGCTAAAACAGCTTCGCCAATAAACTTTACCGATTGAACATGATAGTTTTTCGGCATCATGGCTTTGTGAGCGATCCTTAATAGATCTTCTTTGTTTGTTTGATTTTTAAATGCTAAGTTTGTCATGTCGATTTATTATAAATTGTTTATGGATCAGCCCTGTTGTAGCGGGGCTTTTCTGTTTTTAGTAATTAAACTTCGGCAGCCATCCCGGCACCTCTTTTTGTATCTCTGCTATTTCAGCAGCATATTTTTGTAAAGCTTTTTTATATGCCTTGAACGATGCTTGCCTGGCCCACGAGGAAACCTTTGTTTTTTCGGTTCTGACTACCGGCTTTTTATCGTTTAAAGCGTTGTGAACAAGTTGCATTAGGCAGTCCTCCAGATTTTTACATAAATTACTGGTGCCATGCTTTTATCTATCCTGCTTGTATATAATTGACCCGCTGCTTCGTATTTAAGCTGCCCTGCCATTGTCACGACAGAATTGGCGTTGAGTATTGGCACAAAAAAAGCTTGATCTTCACCAATTGCCATGTCGCGTAACTGTTGCTTCTTCTCGGTGTTTTCACTGAATAGTTTTACCGTATTTACACCATTTTTAACTTCCTCTACTTGCATCGCTATTATGTTTTATTAACTTTGATTGTTTGTTTGATTGAACAAATATAAGACATTGTCTTGACTTGTCAAGACTTATTTGAAAATAATTAAAAATTTTTTTTGCCGGCCTATGGAATTCTTGTCTGAAACAATTAAAAACATAATGCAATCGCTTGGGAAAACCCAAAAAGATGTTGCATCCAGTGCCGGAATGTCGCGACAAACCCTTAATACCAAGCTTTCAAGAGAGAAATTGACCGAGGCTGATTTTTATAAAATCGGCCTCGCGATGGGTCTTGACAAAAATAAATTAACAGCGTCAGCATCAAGACCAAGACAAGACAGTTTTTTTGATGTTAAATCTCAGGCCAACGGCGCTTTCTTGACAGAGTTGGTTCAAAATGAAGATGAAACGCCATTTTTCGACCTGGGCAATGGCTACCTTATCATGTACGTGCCGTTAATTCAGCAAAGAGCATACGCATCTTATATGCAGGGTTTTTCCGATCCTGAATATTTGGAAGAAATGCCAAAACATAGCCTAATGGTTACCAAACAGCATCGGGGGCGATATGTGGCTGTTGAGGTTGAGGGTGATAGTATGACAGATGGAACGATGGAAAGCATTCCAGAGGGCGCTACCGTAACCGGCAGGGAGATACAAAAACACCACTGGCGAAGCCCTTTTCATATCCATCGCTTTAAGGACTATATTATCCATCATGCTGATGGCATTATTATAAAAAGGATAGTAAAACATGATGTTGAGGCCGGTACTATAACCTGCCACTCACTAAATGCTGATTTTTCCGACTTTGAACTTAACCTGAATGACTGCAAAGAAATATTCAACATCGTTGATGTCTCAACAAAAAGATAGATATGAAAAAAATATTTTCAATGATTGTTCTGATTTTTTCCTTCGCCTTATTAAAAGGGCAGGACTTAAACGATTTGTACTCAAAATATCAAAAGGATCCATGCCTGGCTATTGACACCGATATCGATAAGTACACCGGTGAGCGCACTTTTAGAACGCCATTTTCTGGAATTTATCAAGATGACGAGCACTCTCAAACTGAAGTAAATTATGATAAGACCATAAGTAAAGGCGGGGTTGTTAGATATTATTTGACGTTGCAGATCGGCGGGAATATACCGCTTGCCACCGAACACGGTGTCTACATAATTTTAAAAAATGGAAAAAAAATAAGCAAACCGAACGTAAAAGTTGAAACAACGGTTGATGAGTATCGACACGATGGTGGGGAACCGTACCTAAGAAGATCTTTTTTTGCATTGACGCCAGCTGACCTTGTTCTGCTGAGACAGAGCCCAATAACAGATTTTAAATTGTATATCGACGATACAACAGTCAACCATCCTGAACAGTATATGCAATTATTAAACTGCCTTACGTCAAGAAAATAATGGTGACAGATAAAAAATTGATATCCAGGCTCAAAATTATTGTTAAAGAAGTTGGGGGCCAAAGCAGTTTTTTTCGCCTTACCGGTGTCACACAATCCTTGGTTAGCCTGGTTATTTCCGGTAAGCGCGAAATCAATACAGATATCATTCTTTCCTGTTGCGTGACGCTCGGCTATACTCCAGAATGGTTGATATTAGGCACGGGAGATAAGAAGGCTCCAGGTAAAGACTCGGTTAAATTGATTACCGAAATTCAATATTTCAGGACTGAACTGGAGATAACAAATAAACGTATAGATGTGATGGCCAAGCGGATGCAGGCATACGAAAAGGAAATCGACGAGTTAAAAAACGGTGTAAAAAACGGTGTAAAATAATACTTTGAACAATGGCAAAAACAGCTAAATTTGCAATCCTTGTACAGTCCGAAAGAGAGATACAGAGTTCGAGTCTCTCTTCGGGCACTATCGGTTGATTAGTTCACTGGTTCATTAGTTCATTGGTCTTGTCGCTTGATGAGCACTAATAAACTAATGACTGATGAACAAATGAACCAAGGCAAGCCCAGGTGGCGAAATTGGTAGACGCACCATCTTGAGGGGGTGGCACTCGTAAGGGTGTGGCAGTTCGAATCTGCTCCTGGGCACTTCTCTTCTTTTAATTGTTTAGCTTTATTTTTTTGGCGAAATAAATTAAATTATTAATATCGCTTAAATGTTCATAATTTAAAATAATGCCTAATGAAGAAGCTTCTATTTTTACTAACCCTCGTATTTATTTTAACCAGTTGTAAAAAGGGCGATTCCGGCAACTCTTCAAACACACCCTCTATAGTCGGCAAATGGAAGCAAAGTTCTGTTTTGAGTGTAACCTATACGGCTAAAGGAGAGGAAGTATCAAGATTTTTAAATTCAAATCCAAATCAATATGGCACTTATTATGAGTTTACGTCTTCGGGTTCATTAACTGTTACTGTTAATTATACAAATCCCCCGGCTACATTAACAATTTATAGTTATGCGTTTACTAATTCAAACAACTCGATAGTGTTAACACATAGCTCCACTTCAACAACGTCCGATTTTGCGTTTGTTGACAATAATACAATGACTTTAACAGATCATGCGGCCGGAATTGGTAATACCAATACAACAGCATCAACAACAACTTACATTCGCCAATAATTAAAGCTACCGCTCCATCCACAGCACCGAATTACCCGTATTAAACCGGTTTTGTTCCCAAAGTTTATTGCCCGGATCGATGATCCAGTTACCATCCACAATAAATTTGTAAAGCGTTTTGCCGGGGGCAAGGTATACGCTAATGCTCCAGGTATCGCCGTTATGTGCCATGCTCCATCCGGGTTCATTCCATTCGTTAAACGTTCCCGAAAGGCGTACAGCGTGTGCATTACCATAACCTTTTAAAACAAAAGTATGGTTAGCCTTTACCGCTAAAAACGAGTTGGTCTGGCCGTCTTCATCGCAGTAGTTTGGGTTGGCCGGGTCGGTCATCCAGCTTCCGTCGACAATAAATTTATAAGCATAGTTACCCGCAGGCAAGGCGTAAGGCAATACCCAGCCACTACCCGACCGGGACAGGTGCAGTTCATCGGTACGCCATTTATTAAAATTGCCCGATACAACTACGCTTTTGGTATTGGTAAAACCGCTTAGTTTAAATACCACAGGTTCGCCAATGTTTAATACCGAGTTAACGTTTCCGGCCGCATCGGTTTGGCTAATAGGGTTGGCCGGGTCTTTTATCCATTTGCCGTCAACCAAAAAACGATAAGTATGGCTACCCTCGTGTAAATACATCGGCCTGATCCAACTCCCGCCGCTTTGCATCATTACTATCTGGTTGGCGTTCCAGTTATTAAAACTGCCGGCCAGCATTACCCTTGCAGCATTGGAATAAGCCTTTAGTTTAAACACATAGTTATATTTAAAGTACACCGAGTTATAATCGCGGATGCCATCATCTTCTTTTACCAGGTTGCCAGCGTCGTTTATCCAGCGGCCATCTACAACAAATTTATACAGGTATTCGCCAGCGTCCAGTTTGATATCGTATATCCAGCCGCTATCCGTTTTTTGCATAATGCCTTTTGAGGTGCTCCAGCTATTAAAGTTGCCCGATAGTAGCACCCGCCTGGCTTTTAAGTTTGCAGGTAAAAAGAAACGTGTAGCGCCCGATGGTACCTCGTGCACGTTTTGGCGTAAAAAATTATTCACGCCGTATTTAACGTCGTCATTAGGGTAGCCTGGATTCCTGTCGTGCTTAACCATATCGGCAGTAATCATAAACGGCCTTAGCTGCGGGTTGTTGGCCAGTTCAGCAAGTGGTTTTAACAACGTTAATATATCGCCTTTACGGCCAACGGTCCAGCCGTTTTTTTGCAGATCGTTAAAATTACCCCGCAACAAATTGTCGATGTTGACCTGCTTAATATCGGCTATACGGAGCAGGCTATCAATGTCGGCCCGCTTAAGGTGCAGGTCGATGTAGAGTATCATCTGGTCTTCGCTAATGGTAAACGCGTTTGGCCTGACCTGGGCATAGACAGGCCAGATGGCATAAACCAACATGGTGAATAACAATATGTAACCCTTTTTCAACATTTATTACTGCTCTTTATCGGTATACATGATAAACTCTTTACGTACAAAATTGATGGTAAAAACGGCCCGTCCAAAAAAATCACAGCCTAACATGCCATCAACAGTATGCCCAAAGGATTTGCCCATTTTTTCTAAACTGGTAATAATTACCTTGTTATTTATAAACGCGCGTCCGCCTACGTCCAATTTATCAAAGTGCGCGTATATTACCTCAAAGGTACTGCTACCGATGCCTGTTAATTTAGACCGGTTAATGATCTGCAAAGTAGGCATTAGTTTTTTTGCCTGCCGGTAATCTATCAGATTAGTCTCAGCACCGGTATCAAAAGCAAACCACATGCTGTTGTCGTTTACTGATGCTTTGAACAAAATAGCATCATCGGCTAAATAAAACGGCACTTTTAGTATCGGATCGTGGTATTGCTGCTCGGCAGCGGGTATTTCGCCATTCTTATCCAGTTTGTGAATGTATAATTGGTTTTGAAACAAATCGACAGTTATGGCAAATTTAGCAAATAGTTTAGTGCCTAACAGGCCAAGCACCCTGATGTTGCGGCTATTCTCAATCGCTGAGAGGTCGGTAACATCGGCCTGCAGGCGGTCGAAATGCATTTCGGCTATGTTAAAGTTACGGATATCGGTTTGAAAAGCCGTGGCATCGCCGTTAATACCCCCTGCATCCTGATCAATATGATGGGGCAGATCGCGAAAGTAAGTTTGGTTTAATACCAGGTACGGTGCCCCGGTGTCCAGTATAAAATTGCCTTCCATGGTATCGATCTTTGCCTCAATGACAATAAGGTTTGATACCCGTTTGATGGGGATGACCAGGGTGGTAAAATCGCCGGAGGGATCGGGATCAATAAGGGTTGCGCCCGGAAAGCTGATAGAACCGGGTTTTGGATGGCCATGCCCTTTACCAGCCGCCTTTATAAAAGGCGCTGCAAATAGCAGCAGCAATAAGCAACAGGCACGGAACAACATAGGTTTAGACGTATATGTAAATATAGACGTTAACCAGGGACGTTAAGTTACACTTTTGTGTTAAATAAGGTTAAGATTTGAGATTTAACGTTTTTAACAAATGAGATGATTAGATATATTAAAGAAAAAACGTTATTTTAGAATATGCTATATACCTATTCTATTATTCTAAGGACAGAACACGGGAAGCGGGAAATTTTTGTTAGTCCGGTGCCGCTTCAGTCAAACGAAACTCCGGATATAAAACCCGGAAAAATAGATAAGCTATTCTTTTATGACCATTGCTTTGATGAGGAATACAAGGAAAATCTCAGGAAAGAACATTTGCCCGAAAAATATATGTCAGATGACTACATCATCAATTATGGTCAGGATTTTGGCAAGTGCTATTTAGGATGCTTTAACGTAAGCTTTGATAACAAAAATTGTTGGGGTTGGCAGGGAGAGCCCGGAAAACTTAACGACGATGAGGTTACGGCATTAGGTGAATCTCTTTTTAATGAGCGTATTGAATCGAGACGCATTACCATATTTACGCTTACCAGACCATCTGACATAAATCTGGGGAGGGTCAGATAGCTTTTCGTTTATTTGATGTGTATTGCTCCTTTACAACTCAAACTTCAACCCATCATAGGTCAGGTGGGTATTTAGCAGAAGATTCGGCAATATGTCGGTGATTAAAGGTTTCAAAGCTTGTAGGATCCCCAAACTGATATCTTTCCGGAAGCAAACGTTAAAAAGTAATTAAAAATAATTATTTTTGAGTTATGCATCACCCATTGGTAGAAACGGACGAAATGTTCATCAAAAAAGGAAAAATGACAAAAAACCCTTTTACGATGAATAAAGAAGAATTGTCAGCATGGGAAACCCAGGCTGATCTAAATATACGTGAGCGGCTTTTTGCTATCGGCCAACCACTGGTTTATAAAATCAACGACCATTTCGTGGCAGAATATGCCGATGGGCGTGTAGAAGAGCTATAATATTGGCCCGTATTTACATCATTGCCGGACCGCCGGGGATAGGAAAGAGCACATCTGGTTACGACTTCATTCCTGATGATATTGACATCCTCGATGCGGACATGATCTCGCACCGTTACAAAGAACAAGGTTTTACTGACTATAAGAATATAGGAAACATACGTTATCAGGATATGGTACGTCGTGCGCTTTTTTCCGGGAATGATTTTGCTATTGAGCTTAATTTGGGTTTTCAAAGCCACTACGATTTTATTAAACAGTTAAAAAACTTCAACGCTGAAAATATTTTCCATTTTATTCTCTTTTTCACTGATGATATAGACATCTGCCTCAATCGCGCTAAACAACGATTTATTTCGGGCAGGCATTTGGTATCGCCAGAAGTGGTTATTGAAATGTACAACAACACATTTCCGCTTTTAGCTGCAAATTTTAAACTGTCAGATATGTTAACATTAGTTGATGTTAGCGCTTCTGGCGTTCCCAAAATATGTGGCGAATGGGATAGCTATTCCGGGAAGTTGAGATTAGCAGAAACTTTGCCCAAGTGGGTTAACCAGTTAAGCTGGCTTTAGCATAAAACGGGGTTACATCTCAAACTTCAACCCATCATAAGCCAGGTGGATATTTGGAGGAAGTTCGAGCGATACATCGGCATGTTTGCCCAGTTTGTGGCTGATGTGGGTAAAGTATGTTTGTTGGGCACCCATTTGCTGGGCAAATTCTACGGCTTCGTCTAACGTGAAATGCGAGATGTGTTTATCCCGCTGCAGCGCGTTAATGACCAATATTTTTGACCCGGTTATTTTTTCACGTTCTTCGGGCGCTATGGTTTTGGCATCGGTTATATAGGTAAAATCGCCGATACGAAAGCCTAATACCGGGAGTTTATAGTGCAACACCTCTATGGGGATAACAGGTATGCCTTTAACTTCGAAGATAGCGTTGGTAATAGTAAGCAGATTAACCTGCGGAACGCCGGGGTATTTAAACTCGTGGAAAACATAGGCAAACTCCCGCTTTAAAGCGGTTTGTACGTGCTCGGTCGCATAAATATCCATGGCCGACTGTTGGCGGTAGTTAAAAGCACGGATATCGTCCATACCGGCAACATGGTCTTTATGCTCGTGGGTAAAAATTATCGCATCAAGGTGTTTTACTTTTTCGCGCAGCATCTGGTACCTAAAATCAGGGCCGGAGTCGATCACGATCACTTTACCATTTACCTCCACCATAACCGATGAACGCAGGCGTTTATCCTTAGGATCGGCCGAAGTGCATACTTCGCAATCGCAGGCTATAACGGGTACGCCTTGTGATGTTCCGGTGCCTAATAAAGTGATGGTCACAGTTGCAGTTTGGTTTGGGTTATCTGGTGTAAAAAGGTTACCTGTTTTTCGTCGAGCAATTTAAGGTCTATCTCCAGTTCGGGCAGCATCTCAACTATTGCCAGTATCTTACTTTCGAGGTTGGAAAACTTGTTGACCACCACTACCCTGCTGTTTTGCAGTACACACGCCCCGGTTTTAAAGTTCCCTTTTTCGTACCGTACCTTAAACCGGGCAGCCTTGAGCAGGTTCTCCAGTTTTTCGAGGGTGTGGACAGTGAAGGTTATCATTTAGTATTGCGTAATGAGTATTGCGTATTGCGACAAACAAAGTTTGAGCCTAACTTACCTATTTCTATCTCAATACGCAATACGCACATCTCTATACTATCGCAAATCAACTACCTCAACCCCCGGGTGCGCTTTTACATCAAAGGCAAAAACAGCATCGGACACATTGACATTTGGCGAAAACGTTTGCATGGTATAGGTGTACTTATTGCCGTTTTTATCAAATATCAGGGCGCTGTATATCTGCTTTTTGGCTTTATCTATCATCAGGCGCACCTTAAAAAAGTTCTTTTTACTGTCGGTCGGCGTCATATCAATAGTTTGGTAAACGGTACCGTATTGTTTAACCTCGCCGGTGTATATGTAGTTAAAACCCTTTTCGTATATGGTAAAAATGTGCGCAGGGTTTAAAGCATCCTCATTACTGCTAACATCGTTTAACTGTACCTCGTTATCTTTTTTAAGGTAGGTCCACTGTTCTTTGCCATCGCTTATCAGTTCCTGGGCTATAACGGGTGGTTTGCCCTGGGTAAACAGGGTAACTTTAAATTTATTCGATTTTGATTTGGCCAGTAAAGTGCCTGTCTGCGTTTCTTTTATGTTAGCCTGGGGGCTCTCTAAAGTGTACATAAAATTGGTTTTAACCACATCGTAGGTTTTGTATTTTTTACTTACTTCGGCTAAAATTGCTTTGGCCTGGGCATCTTTTTGCGCAAATGCGCCTGTAATGCTACTCGCAGCCATTAAAGCTAAAATTCCTATCTTCTTCATTTATCCTATATGCTATTTATCATCCATGTTACTCAAAAATTGCTCCAAAGAGTAATCGTCGGGTATTAAAACTTCGCGGGCCTTGCTGCCTTCAAACGGGCCAACTATTCCGGCTGCTTCCAATTGGTCAATTATACGCCCTGCCCGGTTGTAGCCTAATTTAAGCTTGCGCTGAATTAGCGAGGTTGAACCCTGCTGGTGCATTACGATCAGGCGTGCGGCTTCCTCAAACATCGGGTCGCGGTTATCGGCATCAAACTCCTTTGGCGATGAGCTTTCACCGTCGCCCACATACTCAGGCAGGTGGTAGGCATCGCTGTAGCCACGCTGTCCGCCAATAAATTCGGATATTTTATCAACTTCGGGTGTATCCACAAAGGCGCATTGCAGACGGATAATATCGTTACCTGTAGATAGCAGCATATCGCCACGGCCTATCAGCTGATCGGCACCACCGGCATCCAATATGGTACGAGAGTCAATCTTTGATTGCACCCTGAACGCCAGCCTTGCCGGGAAGTTGGCTTTAATGGTACCCGTAATAATATTGACCGACGGCCTTTGCGTGGCAATAACCAGGTGGATACCCACCGCACGGGCCAGCTGTGCCAAACGGGCAATAGGTGTTTCAACCTCTTTGCCAGCGGTCATCATCAAATCGGCAAACTCATCAACTACTAATACTATAAAAGGCAAAAAGCGGTGCCCTTCGGTTGGCAGCAGTTTACGGTTTACAAATTTAACGTTATATTCCTTTAAGTTACGTACCTGCGCGTCTTTCAACAGGTCGTACCGCTGGTCCATCTCGATACAAAGCGAATTAAGCGTATTGATCACCTTTTTGGTGTCGGTAATAATGGCATCGGCCTCATCGGGCAACTTAGCTAAAAAGTGGCGCTCTATTTTTTTGAACAGCGTTAATTCCACCTTTTTAGGGTCAACCAGTACCAGTTTTAATTCGGCGGGGTGTTTTTTGTAGAGTAACGACACCAATAGCGCATTAATACCAACCGACTTGCCCTGACCGGTAGCACCGGCCATTAACATGTGCGGCATTTTGGCCAGATCGGCAATAAATATCTCGTTACTGATGGTTTTGCCTAAAGCGATAGGCAGGTCCATGGTAGTGTTCTGAAACTTTTCGCTCTCCAATACCGACCGCATTGAAACCATTTCGGGGTTTTGATTAGGCACCTCAATGCCAATAGTACCCTTGCCCGGCATTGGGGCAATGATACGGATGCCTAAAGCGGCTAAGCTTAACGCGATATCATCCTCCAGGTTTTTGATCTTGGAGATACGCACACCGGGGGCTGGTATAATTTCGTAAAGGGTTACCGTTGGCCCGATAGTAGCTTTGATCTTATCGATCTCGATATTATAGTGGTTAAGCGTTTCTACGATCTTGTTTTTGTTGGCTTCTAACTCCTCGGAGTTTACCGTGATCTTGTTGGAGCCGTATTTTTCGAGCAGGTCCAGGGTCGGGAACTTGTACGAAGACAGGTCAAGCCGCGGGTCAAAAGCGCCAAACTGTTCTACCAGGTCATCGGCCGTAACCACGTCTTCTTTTTCAATATTCAGTTCGGGCAACGGGCGGCTGTCTTCAACCGTAAGCGGGATGTCATGATCTAAGCTTGGCTCTGGCTTTAGCACAACCGGCTGGTGAAAGGTATTGACCGGCAGTGGTTCGTCGCTTTCGGCTTCTTCATCTTCTGGCTCATTATAAGTCAGCACATGCTCTTTTGGCCGGTTTACCTCAATGTTTTGCTGCATACGGGGCATTGCTTCGGCAGTGTCCGTTTCGGTTGCAAAATTACCGTCAAAAGGGTCAAAAACCGAGTTGGTCAATATACCATCGGCGGTAAGCTCTGGCTCTTTCTTTTTCCTTTCGGGAAGTTTAAAATCGATATTGTAAACGATAATTAAAAAGGTTAAGGCGGCAAATATCACCAATCCGGCGGTACCTGCGCTGCCTATCTGCGCATCTAAAAGCTTGTTGCCCCAATACCCAAACTGGCCTTCAAAATAATGCGGGTACTCGTTAACCAAACCATGAACAAAGCCTATCGCTATTGAAAAAAAGATAATGCCAAACAGAGCGTAGGCAAACAATTTACCCATGGGGAACAGGCGCACCTTAAACAGCAGCCGGTACCCGATGATGAAGAACACGATGATAAATATGAACGATGCCACGCCAAACCACTCGTAAATAAACTGGTTAGATAGCAATGCACCCAATTTGCCGGCGGTATTTACCACGACCGGGTTTTTAACGCCGCCATCCAATAGTTCCTGCTGGGTTTTAAACAGGTTGCCCCAACCGCCGTTTGCTTTTGAAACGTAGCTCTGGTCCTCTTGCCAGGTAAGCAGGTACGAGGTAAAAGCCACCAAAAAATATATGGAGGTTAACAAGAAAAACGCGCCCACAACCTTGATAAAACGGCCATCCTTCAGATCGAACGACGGTAGCTTATCTGCTTTTTGCTTTTGGGCTTTTTCGGCTTTTGAAGCGTTACTGGGCTTGCTTTCGTCTTTAAAACTATTTGACCTGAACTGATTTCCTTTGACCGGCATTATGTATACGATGCGTTAAAGCGCAAATATAAAGTTAATAGATAAAACAACTTATTTGTAGAGATTTTTAATTTTTAGTATTATTGATGTTGATGAGTTTAGATAAGCTGGAGCATTATATCCAAACGACTGACCTTAAGGCGCTTGGAGAACTATTGGACACTGACAAGACATTAGCGACTACCGTGACAAGCCATCATGTATCGCCGCTGATGCTGGCTTGCTATTACAAAAAACCATCGGTTATAGCGCTGCTGCTCAATTACGTTGATGATCTGACCATGTTTGAGGCTGCTGCCGTTGGCAAGTTTGATGTTTTGGCACATTTGGTTTATACGCACCCGGAGCAGGTTAACGCCTTTTCGGATGATGGCTTTACCCCCCTGGGCCTGGCCTGTTACTTTGGGCACCCACAGGTAGCCAGTTATTTGGTTTTAAAGGGTGCTGATGTGAATGTACCCTCAAACAATGGCTTTAGCGTTTACCCCATACACTCGGCTGTAGCCGCTAACAACACTGAAATATGCCATATACTGCTTGACCATGGCGCACAGGTGAACGTAAAACAAAAGTCGGGTGTAACGCCGCTGCACTCGGCCGCGCAAAATGGCAACCTGGAAATATTGATCATGCTGCTGGAGCATGGGGCGATGGTGAATACCCGCATGGAAGGCGGCAAACTCCCAGCCGACCTGGCTGCCGAAAAAGGCTTTACGGATATTGCCGCGATATTGACGGATTAGCCCTTTATAATTGCCACCAAGGCACAAAGGTTAGCATATCAATTTTTAAATAATCCGGCTTTTAGCTCCGAGCCAAATAAACCCTGTTTTAATTGCAGGTAATTGCGTTTACTTTGATCCATTTCTATTTCAACTTTACCATCTAGCGTAACATTGGTCATCGTTAAAAAATCCGTTGCCGAGGTATTCACACCCGAGTTAGGGCCAGCACCAAAACCGGCCAGGTTACCGTTGCCGGTAAAGATACAATCGTGGGCTTTAAAGTGCGTGGTATCGCCCTGCTCGCGTATCCAGCCTGTTTTGCAGTTGGCGATGATGTTGTGGTGAAAATCAAAGTCGCGGCCATTGGTATTGGTGGTGGTCCAAACGCCGCTAAAGTAACTGCCGTAAACCAGGCAGTAGTGCATACCGTTGCCATTGCTGGTTTTGGTATCGGTTTTCCAGAACACGACCGGGTTTTTGCAGTTAAAAAAAACGCAGTGATCCAACACCAAACCATGACCGTTGGCAATAACCCCAACATGCAGGGGCAACACATCGGCATTACCGGCAAACAAACACTGGCTTATCAGCAGGTCGTCAAGGTTTTTACCGTCGCGCCATATGGGGTACGAGCGGCTTAACTCTTTTTCATTTTTGTAGGAGTAGTCGGGACTGCCGCTAAACCTGATGCCCGCTATGGTCACGTGGTTAACTTCGGGCTGTATGCCACGGGCTTCGTCGCCACCGAAACCCGGAGCAAGGGGAACTACGGTAACCACCACCGGCATTTTTTGCGGCGACCAGTCTTTATCATCCGGCATAACCGCCGCCCTTATTACCAGGCGTTGGGTTGAGGTGTATTTATTATTGTTAAATAAGACCGTTTCGGTAAGCAGGTGGATGCCCGGTGATAATATGATCTCGGTAGTGCGGGTATCTTTATTGAGATTTACCCTGTGTGCTGCCTCGTTAATGGTTTTTAACGGGGCTGTTTGTGTGCCGGGGTTGGTATCATTTCCGGTTTTGGGGTTTACATAATACTGCTGGGCGTTCGTCATTACCGCAGCCAGTATGAATAAAGCTGCGAGGCTGATCGTTTTCATCAAATTATTCATCGTACGGGCGTTTGGGGTTAAATATTTTTTACATATAAGCCTTCATTTGCACCAAGAAAAAGCCGTCCATCAGATTCAAGAATAGCATGAGCATGGATGCCATTTAAAAATTGCTGGCCAGTGGCCCATGAAGTGCCAATGGCTACATTTTTATCGCGTTGCTGAATATAAGTCCCGCTTTCTGCCGTGTTACTAAACTGAACTGTTAAAACATAATCTTTAGTGGTGCCGGCACACAATTCTCTGTAATTTAATATTGAGGACACATGCAGATCAGCAGTATCATAATCCCAGTTGACGCCATTGTTATCGCTGCGGATCATTTTTTGTTCTGTGGTGATCGCATACAAAACTTCATTATCGATAATCATTTTATTGACATAGGTACCCCAATGCGGCAGCAAGGTTTCCATCCATTGGTTATTGGCGAAATCATAATAGTAAAAGGTTCCGTTAATGCCACCCGCCGCAACCAGCGTTGTATTGGTATTTAGAATTTTAAAAACGTTATATGATGTAATGATCTGAGGGAGGTTATTATTAAAAGCAGACCACCTATTTGTCGCCTGGTTTAAAACATAAACCCCGTTGCCCATTGTTGACACGTACAGAATATTATCCTTTACGGCGAATGAAGAAACCGGATAACCAACCAAATACCCATAAATATTATACGCTTGAAAGCCGTCGACATAGTTACTCCATGTTCTGCCAGCATCTGCGCTGCTAAATATCCCATTGTTATCGGTACCTACATATATCTGGTCGTTAAAAACCTGGATCGCGGTAATAGTTATGTCCGGTGTTCCGATCCTCACCGATGTCCAGGTCTCTCCCCCGTTGCTACTTGTGTATAGCGTATTATGGTTTGAAGCCGCATATATAACATGATTAAACCCGGCAAGTACCGTTATTGTATCACCAAGTGAATTTAATCTGGTCCAGTTGGAAATATGGACGGGTGGCGGAGTTGCGACGCCCGGAACCGGGACGACTTGTATGGACGTTTTATAGCAGGATGTTAGACCCTGCGCTACACAAACAACGCAAGCTACAAAAACGATCTTCTTTATGGACGCTGAAATGTTATACATAGGATTTATGTTAAGCAATTTTACTATTCTTTTTTTTAATACAAATTGTTGTTTGTCGTCAAAAACCGCATTTATGTCATCATATGGGCACATTATTTATGAATATGCAGCTTGATCGGTCATGTTTCGGATTAAATTATACCCGCGGGCGTGGCTTTAACGCGGCGCCTTATCCACCACTACAGGCCCCCTACTTCCTGTTTGATGATGAGATAGTTTTGCAGCACCGGTTAAAAGCCCCCGCATGGTACTATAGATAGATGTAGCTTAGTTGTGTTTACTCTTTTTTGGTATATAAGCCATTATCGGTAGCTATAAACAGCGTTTGGTTTAACTCACGCATAGCATAGGTAACGCCCGATATCGACAAAAACTCCTGATCGGCGTTTGCCCAGCTTGTTCCGGCTGCAGCCGAGGCATTCCGTTCCTGTACCCAGGTGCCGCCCGATGGCATATTACTCAGCACATAAAACTTCTGCTCGTTGCTAAACAACACTTTAACTTTAGGGGTAAATGATGTATTTATGTTGTTTTTAAGGCCCACGGTATCAATAACCCATGTTGCACCAAAATTGGTGCTGCTCATCAGTTTATTAGACGATGATGCCAGCAAGGTACCCTGGTTGGCAACCAGGTCCTGCATGGTAATGGAGTAATAAACAGGGATATAGGCCACCCATGTCCACTGGCTTGTGGTGGTATTGAACGTATAAAAATAGCCGTTAACACCACGTATAGATACCAGGGTATTGTTACAAACGATGGTTTTGGCAACGCTAAAATCGTAATTGCTGGGCAGGCCGTTACTGTTAAAAGACGACCAGGTATTTGTTGCGGGGCTTAGCGACAATACACCGTTTGACGGTGCGCTGCCATCGGCTGTTGACGCGTATAAATTGTTTCCCCATATTGTAAACGAGGTAATTTCGGCAGCGGTTGACTGGTTAGCCCAGGTTTGTCCATTGTTGGCGCTTACAAATATGCCATCGGTATAAGTGCCGACATAAATTTTGGTATTGAATACAGCTAAGGCGGTGATCATTGTGCCTTGTTTTACTATGGTCGTAGGTTGCCATGTAGCCCCCTGATCGGCACTGATATACACAACGCCCGATGCGGACGCGGCGTAAATCGTATTGTTAAAAGTTTCGAGTACCAGAAACTTTTCGGTAGCTGGCAGCGATGCTACTTTTGTCCATGTTGTGGTGATTTGCTGATCGCCGTCGGACGGACCGTCGTTATGTGTTTTATGGCAGGCTGTTAAACTTAATAATACACCTATGGCTAAACACAGGCTAAACAGTGATAATGGTCTTTTCATTTTGAAAATTTGTGATTTGGTTAGTTGGTACTAATGTTAAACGCGAAAAATGATGGTGATAAACTGGCCGAGCTTAGGGGCCATACCACGCAGCTTGCCGCGGAATGTTTTGATGTTCATGACAGGTAGACGTAATTCAATAAAGGGCACAAAACTATAAAGGCGTTATCAATGAAACTTTACCTAAAAATTCAGCCTCATTTAAATGTTTTTTTACAGATACTTTGCTGTTTGTTAGCTTGTTATGATGATTGGCATGGTGCTTTGCATTCATGGTAAAAACCGAAGCCGCACCGGTAACCAGACAAAAATTAAATGCAATAAGTAATCGTTCCATTTTGGTGAAAATTGGGTTATCTAAAAATCCGTTTGTCGGGAATAAAATAGTGCCGGGGGAAACCTGAAAGGTAAAAACAACAGCAATGCTTTGCTATTTACCTTGTTAGCAACAATACCTTATGGAGGCCCATGAGTTAGGATACATCAGTTAATATTCTTTACGATAGTTAACACGGATATAGGCTGACAAAGGTTGCTTAGCCGGATACACAAGACTGTAAATAACTTATTTACAAGTAATTATTTTTACAGAAATAATGGAATACCTACGGGGTTAACAGAGCATCACAGATCGGAAACGCGGGTGTGGATACGTTTTACGTAGTTGCGGATATCGAGCACGATACCGGCAAAAAAATAGAAAATGAGCGGGAAACCTACCGCTAAAAATGAGGAGTAAATAAAAAAAAGGCGGATCTTTGAAATAGAGATATTAAAGCGTCCGCCCAGATAGGTACAAACACCAAATGAATATTTTTCGAAAAAGGTTAAAATACGTTGCAACATCACAAAGCCGGTTTTAATATTTTATTTCCAATGCCGCACTGCAGGCACTTTTTATAATTACAATACGAGTTTTTTAGCTCCAATAAAGCCTGCGACTCGTAGGCGGTACCAACCTTTACACCCATACTAACAAAATCATCAACAATATGGTTTTGCTCTGCCGGTAAAAGTTCCAACAATTTTAAAGCGCGGTTAACATAACGCTCCTGCTGATGCTGGCTACCATACGAAAATAAAAATAACACAATTGTGTTTAATAACAAAATATTAACTGATGATTTACCTAAACTTTTAGCAATTGGTTTGGATGCCTTATCAAACTGGTAATGATCGTCCCAATAACTGTTCACCATTACATCGGTAAAAAGCTTAGCGTAGTCATCGTAGTTTTTAATTTCCAATACTTTTGAGAGGAGGTGGTTCGACTGGTATACCAAAGCTGCAAACTGCGCCAGCCGGATGGTCGGAAAGTTTAATGGCCGCAGCCGCGAAAACTTCCACAGGTGTTTTTCTATGGGTTTGAGGCCGTATTTCTTTTGCAGGAATTCATATTCGGTTTTTAGTGCATTCGGGTAAGCATCGCTAAGATCATCAGCTAAAAAACCCGACTGGCCGAATATCAATGCTTCAATTTGCTGTAGGTTATTTTTATGCTTGGCCAGGATAACCTGCGGAAGCGATTTAGCCAGCAGCTCGAAAGGTATGGCATTGGTTTTAAAACCGAAGTTTGCAGCCAGGTATTGATAAAAGGTTTCTTCCCAATCGCCTTTGTTGGTGTTTATCCTATTGGCTAACTCAGTCGAACGTTTTTGGAGCCGCTCTATCAGTACGCGGGTAAGCCAGTTGCGTATTAACAGATCGTCTATTTTACCAATGCTGGCCTCGCAGGGGATGACCTGCCTGTCGCCGTTGATGAGGTTATGGTATTTTTGGAGCAGCTCACCCGGTATGCGTTCGTTTAAAATAATGGTGGGAATGGGTGTACCATCTTTACGGAAAACGGGCTCATCGTCGTGGTAAACAACATGCAGTATCACGTTATCATAAGCGGGGTCGGTGTTATGGCCATGCCTTTTCCATTCAGATGAGGAGATATGTACCTCAACATTACCTGCCCAAAGCGTATCGCCAACCTTTATTTTGGCATGTTGAAAATCGGGGCCGGCATCAACGTTCTGCAAGCCTGGCGAAACTACTTCAACATCCTCACCTGCAGTGGTCTGCAACGCAAGCCTGTCAAACAGCCTGAATTTCCATACATATTGGAGGAAGTCTTCGTTGAAGAGCATGTTGTTTTAATGTAAGATGTGAAAGGTACGATGGAAGATAGAAAAATTGAAATATTAATCACATTTTCCATTTTACCTCATTCATCTTACATACATTAAATTACCCCCGCCTTCTCCAACTCCAGTTCCATCTCCTGTTGCAAGCTTAAAGCTTCGGCGCGGGCGGCTTCGGCAAAATCGGTGCCGTTTGAGGCATAGATGATGGAACGCGAGGCGTTAACAATGAGGCCGCAATCTTTATTCATGCCGTACTCGCAAACTTCGGCCAGGCTGCCACCTTGCGCGCCAATGCCGGGCACCAGCAAAAAGTTATCGGGCGCATGTTTGCGAATGTCGATAAAACTGGCGCCTTTGGTAGCGCCAACAACATACATCATCCTATCAGCACTGGCCCAGGTGTTGGCTTTTTTGATCACCTGTTCAAAAAGGTATTCGTCGCCTACAGGCAAAAACTGAAAATCCTTGCTGCTCTCGTTTGATGTTAAGCCCAGCAGAATAACCCATTTACCGTCGTATTTAAGGTACGATGTTACGCTGTCTCGGCCCATGTAGGGCGCTACGGTAATGGCATCGAAACTCATACCCGAGGCTGCGGCGTCAAAAAACGTTTTGGCATACATGTCGGACGTATTGCCTATATCGCCGCGTTTGGCATCGATAATATTTAAACACTCTTTAGGCAGATATTCGCTGGTTTTGATGAGGCTTTGCAGGCCGGGCACTCCCCTGCTTTCGTAAAAAGCCGAGTTGGGTTTATAGCTTACGCAGAGGTCGCGCGTGGCGTCGATGATGCGTTTGTTAAATTCAAAAACCGGGTCCTCATTGTCCAGCAAAAAGGCGGGTATCTTTTCTATATCGGTATCTAACCCTACGCATAAAAATGAACGCTTTTGTTTGATCTGGCTGATGAGCTGCTGGCGGTTCGGCATGAAGTTTGTATTATTTGTGATGCAAAACAACGAAATTTAGGGGTAACTGACACATTTAGGTAATATATTTTCAAAAAAATTTGAAGTATTGATTTTATTAACTAAAATTGTAACGTTTTCCTGAATTTCTTGCACCAAAGAATCAGTTTAAAATTTCCGACACTTTATTTAGTAATTGCAGATTTTTTTAACACAAGCACGGGGTTTGCAAGGTTTCTACCCAAAAATATCCTTTTGAAATATTATTCGATCACATGTCTAACACAACTGAATTAAACGATAAACTCGTTTCTGAACTACGTTCGTTGGCTAAAAGTTTCGGTATTGCCGAAGCTGATGGCTTAAGAAAACCAGAGCTTATCGAAAAAATAACTGAACAGCAGGCGCTTATTGAGGCTGCCCGCTTACAACAACAAACTGTTGCCAACGATTATGCCGAGCATAACCCGGTAGCCGAAGTTGAAGAGGGCGCGGATAAACCGCGTAAGCGCATACGTACCCTTAAATCAAAAATTGAGAAACCACGCACGGAAGTTCATGTAGATGATACCAACCTGTTTAACAACTATGGTGACGACGATGTACAGCCTGAAGATGCTGAAAACGGCGAAACTGCCGATGTAATTGCAGCATCGCTGGAAGAGCCGGTACAAGCAGGTAACCCAGTTGACGAAACGCCGGTTTTAGAAAACCGTCCGCAAAAATTTGAGCGTCGCCAAAACAACAATAATAACAACGGTCAGCAAAAAAGCCAGGAGCCTGCTGTTAACCTTGATTTTGACAATGTAATTGTTAACGAAGGCGTATTGGAGATAATGCCCGACGGTTATGGCTTTTTACGTTCATCGGATTATAACTACTTAACATCGCCCGATGATATTTACGTATCACAATCACAAATAAAGTTATTCGGTTTAAAAACCGGCGATACTGTTCGCGGAAGCATACGCCCGCCAAAAGAAGGCGAAAAATACTTCCCGCTGGTGCGTGTTGAGGCCATTAACGGCCGCATACCTGCCGAAGTGCGCGACCGTGTACCGTTTGACCACTTAACACCGCTTTTCCCCTCAGAAAAACTGAACCTGTTTACCGATATGGGCAACTACTCAACCCGTATCATCGACCTGTTTGCACCAATTGGTAAAGGCCAGCGTGGTTTAATTGTAGCGCAGCCTAAAACGGGTAAAACCATGTTGTTAAAGGATGTGGCCAACGCCATAGCCCGCAACCACCCCGAGGTTTACCTGATCATTTTATTAATTGACGAACGCCCTGAGGAGGTAACCGATATGGCCCGCAGCGTACGCGCCGAAGTTGTATCATCAACATTTGATGAGCCTGCGGAGCGCCACGTTAAAATTGCCAATATTGTTTTAGAGAAAGCTAAACGTATGGTTGAGTGTGGCCACGATGTGGTTATCCTGCTCGACTCGATAACCCGTTTGGCACGTGCTTACAATACGGTTGCACCGGCATCGGGTAAAATATTATCGGGTGGTGTTGATGCCAACGCGTTGCACAAACCTAAACGCTTTTTTGGCGCGGCCCGCAAAATTGAGGATGGCGGTTCATTAACTATCATCGCGACAGCATTGACCGAAACCGGCTCAAAAATGGATGAGGTTATTTTTGAAGAGTTTAAAGGTACCGGTAACATGGAGTTGCAACTCGACAGGAAATTGTCGAACAAACGTATATTCCCGGCTATCGATCTGACTGCATCGAGCACCCGCCGCGACGATCTGTTGCTTGACCGCGAAACGCTGCAACGCATCTGGATATTGCGTAACCACCTGGCCGATATGAATTCGCAGGAATCGATGGAGTTTTTACAGGCGCAAATGCGTGGTACTAAAACCAACGAGGAGTTCCTGATCTCGATGAACTCGTAAATACTTACCCATCTATTTAAAGTAGATCGCCACGAAGGCGCGAAGACACCAATTTTTATTTGGTGGTTTTGTGCCTTTGTGGCTTTTTTATATTGCCACCAAGACACAAAGTCACCAAGTGAAAGCTTAGAGCAACTTAATAAATATAGCAACGTTATGACGTAGCTTTTTGAATAAATCGCAATATATTTGCTGCCAAATGAAGTTAGCCATAAGCAAACATATACCCAATGCCATTACCTGCGCCAACTTGTTCAGCGGGTGCTTGGGGGTAGTTTTTGCTTTTAGGGGCGACCTGGTACTGGCAGCTTACGCTTTGTTTTTGGCCGCCATTTTTGATTTTTTTGATGGCTTTGCGGCGCGGCTGCTCCAGGCATTTTCGGGTATTGGTAAAGACCTCGACTCGCTGGCTGATGTACTAAGTTTTGGACTTTTACCAGGTGTAATTGTTTACCAGCTGTTTTTACAGGCACCGCAAATTGAGGGTGTTAGCCCGTACTTAAACTTTATAGCCTTTTTAATACCGGTATTTTCGGCACTCAGGCTGGCTAAGTTTAATACCGATGAACGCCAGGCCGAAATATTTATCGGTTTGCCGACACCTGCAAACGGGGTGCTTATTGCATCATTACCGTTTATCCTGCAACAGCATAATACCTTTTCTAACTATATTTTAAACCCGTACGGCCTATCGTGCTTTGTGTTGATCATGTGCTCGCTGCTGGTTGCCGAGATACCGCTCATGTCGCTCAAGTTTAAAACGCCGGACCTGAACCAAAATATTTACCGGTATTTTTTGATCGGCGTATCGGTAATACTGCTCGTATTTTTTAAATTTGTGGCTGTTCCGGTCATCCTGTTCATGTATATCACTTTATCCGTTATCCAATTCAAAATTGCCAAATGAAATTCCAAGCAGAAATTAATGTAATGCCCAAAAAAGAGATACTTGACCCCCAAGGCAAAGCCGTAACCGGCAGTATGAAAAATTTAGGGCTGTCCGAAATTCAGAACGTGCGTATCGGTAAACATATTTCGCTCGAAATTGAGGCCCCAACCGAGGCTGCCGCTCACGAAAAGGTAGACCAGGCCTGCAAAAACCTGCTGGCTAACCTGATCATGGAAAGTTATAGCTTTAAATTAGAGCAGGCCTAAAGTTCGGCTGCTTTGGCGTCGCGTATCAGTTTAAGCTTATCAAGGCAGGGTTTTACTATGCCCCTTACGGTGACAAATTTTGCTTCGATAGCGGCCATATCTTCGCCTGCCTTACCCATCGCCTCTATCTCCTGCATCATGGATTGGGCAATGTGCATCCCAAAAAAACCAAGGTTTGGCTTTAGTTTATGTGCTGATGAAGCAACGAGCGCCCTGTCCTGGGCCTGCATAGCGTTGTAAATGGCCCACATCAGTTCGGGGGTTTGCACCAGAAACATATCGATCGATTCGACCAAAAACTCCGTGCTGCCGTCGGCTATCTCCAATAAGAACGAGAGGTCAAAGTACTGATCTGATATTTCTAAGTCGGCCATGCGTATGTGTTAAACACGTAAAATTACAACTTTTTAATAATCAAACCATCCTGCAAAGTATTTAATTCTAAAATATTTTTGCCGAGTACGGGGTGCATAAACGCCGGCGCTATCTGCGCAAGCGGTTCCAATACAAACTTACGCTGGTGCAGGTGTGGGTGTGGGATGACCAGATCGGGTTCGTTAATTATGGCATCGTTATAAAAAAGAATATCAATATCGATGATGCGCGAACCCCATTTTTCGGCACGCTCACGGCCTAATTGCTGCTCGATAGCCAGTATGCCGGTTAAAACCTGGCGCGCAGTTAACAAGGTGTCAACAGCTAATACCTGGTTCAGATAATCGGGTTCGGTGGTTTTGCCCCAGGCTTGTGTTTCATAAATTGATGATTGGAGCATAATGTGGCCTATCTGCTGTTCAATGGTTTGTGCCGCCTGTTGCAAAAACTGCTGCCGGTTACCCAGGTTGCTGCCCAAAAGCAAAAAAATAGCATTCATTGTTGTAACAAATATTATGGACGGGCCTCTTACCTATATCCGCATGGTTTTAGTAGTTTTGCATAGTTAAAGTTTTTAAATATTAAATGAAACAATTCTTCAAATTTGTTTTTGCCACAATGGTGGGCATTTTCCTGATCACCTTTATTTTCTTCATCATCATATTTGGTATTATAATGGCTGCCGCAAGCGGCGATAAAACACCCGAACTGGCACCTAACACAGTAATGCGCATCGAGTTTAAAACTGACATTAAAGAACGTACACCGAATAACCCATTGGCCGCGCTTGCCTTTTTAGGCTTTGATGGTAATAAGAGCATCGGCTTGAATGATATTTTAGCCAATATTAAAAAAGCCAAGAACGACGACCATATTAAAGGTATATTTTTGGACGAGAGCTATATGCTGAGCGGCCAGGCCACTACCCAGGAAATACGTAACGCGCTGATCGATTTTAAAAAGTCGGGCAAATTCATCATCGCGTACAGCGAAATATATACACAAGGTTTTTATTACCTGGCATCGGTAGCCGATAAGGTGTACATGAACCCTAAAGGGATATTTGATTTTCATGGCTTTAGTTCCAAGATCATGTTTTACAAAGGCGCGCTTGATAAGTTAGGCATTGAGGCACAGATAATTAAAGTGGGCACTTACAAAAGCGCTGTTGAACCTTATTTTTTAACTAAAATGAGTGATGCCAACCGCGAGCAGGTTACCTCGTACTTAGGATCAATGTACGATTGCTTTTTAACCGGGATTAGCAAAAGCCGTAAGATCAGCAAAGACTCACTGGCTAATATTGCCAACAATATGCTGATACAAAGCCCTGACGACGCGGTAAAATTCCACCTGATTGATGGCCTGAAATATAAAGATGAGATACTGGACGAACTGAAACAGCGCAGCGGTATTGACAAAAAGAAGAATGTACGATCGGTTGAACTGGCCGATTACACCAAGGCAGTTAGTGACGAAAAAGACACCAGCAGCACCAGTACCCGTATTGCCGTAGTTTACGCTTCGGGTGAAATTATGGGCGGCGATGGCGATGATAATACCATTGGTTCCGAAAAAATATCAAAAGCCCTGCGCCAGGTGCGCCTTGACGAGCGGGTGAAAGCGGTAGTATTGCGGGTTAACTCGCCAGGTGGCAGTTCGTTAGCGTCTGACGTGATATGGCGCGAGGTGATGCTGACCAAAAAAGTGAAACCTATTATTGTTTCGATGGGCGATTTAGCGGCTTCGGGCGGTTATTATATCAGCTGTGCTGCCGATTCGATCTATGCCGAACCTAATACCATTACCGGCTCTATCGGCATTTTTGCCATACTGCCCAACATGCAAAAGTTTTTTAATGATAAGTTAGGTCTGACTTTCGACGGTGTTAAAACCGGTAAGTTTGCCGATCTGGGCGATGTATCGCGTCCGTTAAACCCCGAAGAACGCCTGATACTACAAAACCAGGTGAACCGTGGTTACGACGAGTTTACCAAAGCGGTAGCCGCAGGCCGTGGTAAAACACAAGCCTACATTAACAGCATTGGACAGGGCCGGGTATGGACAGGCGAACAAGCCATTAAAATAGGCCTGGTTGATAAATTAGGCAATATTAACGATGCCATTAAATCGGCAGCAAAAAAAGCTAAGCTTAACGATTACAGCCTGGTAGCTTACCCAGAGCAGGAAAGCGCATTCCGTGCTTTTGGCCGCAACGTAAGTGTTGAAATGCACACCCGCTTTGTAAAAGAAGAACTGGGCGATACCTATAAATACTACGAGCAGGTTAAGACGGCAACCCGCCTAAGCGGCGTACAAATGCGGATGCCGTATGAGGTAGTGGTGAATTAGGTGAGTTAGGTGAGTGGTGAATAGTTGATTGGGTGAGTGGTTTGATTTTTTTTCGACATTTGCACATCTTCACAATATTTCAAAACCGCTCATTCTTTACGATATTCAAGTAAGTACCGTTGTCTTTGATAGATTTGAGTTTGCTGATGTTTTCGTACCCTCGCAGTAGTAATAAGTAAGTTTTTTTAAAAGCATCGGAAAATCTCTTACAATTCCCCCCTTGTTTTTGAGCGGCAGTTGCAGTAGCGAGTAGCAGTTTATCTACTGGCCAAAAGTGGGTTTTTGAGAAAAAGCATTTAAAAATTTCCTACTATTTCCCCCTCTTTGGTTTATTGGTTTATTTGTTCATTGGTTTATTGGTCTTATATGCAGCAGAGGGTAGGTTAATAGAATGACGTACATACACATCTTTTTGTAAATTATAATTGACATTTTGATATGTTTACTTATCTTTGCTAAGCAAAACAAACAAAACCATGGAAAAAACTAAAAAACCAGTCGCCAAAAAGTCGGTCGTTTGGGCGGCCGTGTGGGCGGTGTCTTACATCATTTCGGTATACGTGCTAAAGCATAATCCAACGTTGCCAAAGCCTGCGGCAATTGTTATACTGACCCTGCCTATTGTACTGTTTGGGGTGTTTATTTACCTGTACATTAAAGGCATTTCGGCTATGGACGAGGTTAAACTGCGCATACAGTTTGAGGCAGTGGTGATGGGCTTTTCGCTGGGCTTGTTGTTGCTGATGGTACTCTTTCTGCTCGATCTGGCCAACCTGCTGGATTATGAGTACTTCGGCTACCCGCACCTGCTGCTGTTCTTTATTGCCTTTTATTATATCGGTTATCGTTTGGCCTACAGAAAATACATGGCATGAAAAACACCATCAAGGTTGAACGCGCTAAAAAGGACTGGACCCAAGCCGATCTGGCCCAAGCCATCGGCATATCGCGGCAAGCGGTAAACTCCATTGAGAGCGGCAAGTTTGTGCCATCTACCTACCTGGCACTCAAAATGGCTTATGTATTTGGCTGTACGGTTGAGGTATTGTTTCAGTTGGATGAGGAAGAACGGATCTGACAAGCGGTATTTAAACTACCGGTTTGCACATTTGCATACTGATTGCTTATCTTCGTTTCATGTCGCCAACCGAAGCTAAAAACCGTATTACCGCCTTATCATCCGAACTTAAACAGCACAACTACAACTACTATGTGCTGGCCATGCCCACCATCAGCGATATGGATTTTGACTTTAAGCTAAAGGAGCTTGCCGAACTGGAAAAAGCTTTCCCTGAGTTTACCGAGGCGGATTCGCCCACGCAAAGGGTAGGCGGCGAGATAACCAAAGAGTTTGAGACCGTGCGTCATAAATGGCCCATGTTATCCTTAGGTAACACCTACAGCGAACAGGAACTGGTTGACTTTGACCAGCGTGTACGCAAGGCCATTGGCGATGATTTTGAGTACGTGTGCGAGCTTAAGTTTGACGGCCTGTCCATGAGCCTCACTTACGTAGATGGTAAACTACAACGCGCCGTAACGCGCGGCGACGGCGTGCAGGGTGACGATGTGACCACCAATGTGCGTACCATACACAGCATCCCGAAAAAGCTGGCCCCGGCCAATTACCCCGATCATTTTGAGATACGCGGCGAGGTGTTTATGCACCGCAAGGCTTTTGACCGTTTGAATAACGAGCGCATTGAACTTGGCGAAGTGCCGTATGCCAACCCGCGCAACTTTGCATCAGGCACCATAAAAATGCAGGATTCGGCCGAGGTGGCTAAACGTCCGCTCGACTCGTTCCAGTACTTTTTATATACTGATAAGCAGCTCTTTAAAACCCATTGGGAGAGCCTTAACGCGGTAAAGGACTGGGGCTTTCACGTATGCGAGCACACCAAGTTGTGTAAGTCCATTACCGAGGTATTGGAGTTTATCGCCATTTGGGATAAGCAGCGCTTTGACCTGAGTTATGATATTGATGGCATAGTGCTCAAGGTTAACAGCTTTGCCCAGCAGCAGGAATTGGGGTTTACGGCCAAATCGCCACGATGGGCTATATCGTATAAATTTAAGGCACAATCTGTTGAGACCATTTTGCAGAGTGTAAGCTACCAGGTTGGGCGTACCGGTTCGGTTACGCCGGTAGCCAATTTAAAGCCGGTACTGCTGGCGGGCACTACCGTTAAACGGGCATCGCTGCATAACGCCAACGAGATCATCAGGCTTGACCTGCACGAAGGCGATAGTGTTTTTGTAGAAAAAGGTGGCGAGATCATCCCCAAAATAACAGGCGTAAACCTGGATAAACGGCAAGTAGGTAACCAACCCATCGAATACATTACCCACTGCCCTGAATGCGGTACCGAACTGGTACGTAAGGAAGGCGAGGCAAACCATTACTGCCCTAACGACGAAGGCTGCCCGCCACAGATAGTAGGTAAAATGCAGCATTTTGTCGGCCGTAAGGCAATGAATATTGATGGCCTTGGCGACGAGACTATCGAGACCTTTTTCCAGAAGGGTTTGCTTAACCACATCAGCGATATTTATGAGTTGAAAGACCATTACCCGGAACTAAAGGAAATGGACCGGTTTGGTGAGAAGAGCATAACCAATATGCTGGATGGCATTGAGAAATCGAAACAGATGCCGTTTGAAAAGGTATTGTTTGGATTAGGCGTCCGCTACGTGGGCGAAACGGTCGCCAAAAAACTGGTGGCCTACTTTAAAACTATTGATAACCTAATGAAAGCCTCGGTTGAGGAACTGACCGCCGTTGACGAAATAGGCACCCGCATTGCCGAAAGTTTGGTTGAATACTGGGCCGGACCGCAGCATGTGGAGCAGATAGAGAAACTACGTGTGCAAGGCTTACAATTTGTTATTGAAGAAAAAGAAGTGGTGCTGGCCAGCAACAAGCTATCGGGCATGAACTTTATTATTTCGGGCACATTTGAAAGATCTCGTGATGAGCTGAAAGACATTATTGAGCAAAACGGCGGCAAAATATTAAGCAGCATATCGGCCAAGCTAAACTACCTGGTGGCCGGTGATAACATGGGGCCAAGCAAATTGGAAAAGGCGCAAAAGTTGAATATACCGATAATTAGTGATGATGAATTGATTTCACTGATTGCCGGTTGATTTCACCGATGGGTCTGAACAAAATCGGTGTAACCACCTATTAGATCAGTGTAATCAAATTTTGATAAAATCACTGTTTAAATGCACTAAACATATATTTTGCTATCTTAGCGCCCTATTATTTTATAAATGAACAAATTTAACGGAACCGGGGTTGCAGTGGTAACTCCTTTTCAAACAGGCGGAGATGTAGATTTTGGTGGCCTCGAGGCAGTAATTAACCATATTATTGGGGGCGGAGTGGAGTACGTGGTATCGTTGGGTACAACCGGCGAAAGCGCCACTTTAAGCAAGGACGAGAAGAAGCAGGTTTGGAAACGCACCGTTGAATTTAACAAAGGCCGTGTGCCGCTGGTTGCTGGCATTGGCGGCAACAATACTTACGAGGTTTTAAAAAGCATTGAGGAGTTTGATACCGATGGTTACGATGCCATCCTATCGGTTAGCCCATATTACAGCAAGCCAACTCAGGAAGGTATTTACCAGCATTATAAAGCTATTGCCGGGAACACCCCTTTGCCTATAATTTTATATAATGTACCCAGCCGTACCGGCAGCACAGTTAGCGCAGAGACGACCTTACGTTTGGCACATGATTTTAAGAACATCATTGCGACTAAGGAAGCTTCGGGTAGTTTTGATATTTTTAACCAGATCATGCGCGATAAGCCGACTGACTTTAAGCTGATATCGGGCGATGACCCGGTTACTTTACCGATGATCAGTCTGGGAGCTTCGGGGGTGATATCGGTTATCGCCAACGCGGTACCTAAGGTAATGTCAAACATGGTGCGCTTGGCCCTTAAAGGCGATTATGCTGCCGCAAGACCATTACATTTGAGTACTATCGAATTTACACACCTGATGTTTACCGAGGGCAGCCCTGCCGGCGTTAAACAAGCGCTAAAAGACCTGGGCATTTGCGGCGATACATTGCGTTTGCCATTGGTAAATGTGAGCCAGGCAACTGCCGGCAAAATAACAGCCGCGCTTAAAAATCTGGCCTAATAAAAAACCCGGCTTTTGGCCGGGTTTTTTATTGATCTTTGTAAACTTACTTTTCTGGAAGTTTATGCTTTATTTTTAGCTTCTTGTACTTCAAGGCGGATAGCTTGAGCAAGGTTTTTCAAATCTTGCATACCTTTACGTACACGTGTACCAGCTGCGCTGTTGCCTTTGTTGTAGAATTTGTCGGCATCAGCCTCTAATGCTGCAACCAGTTCTTTTACTTCTGTGAATTTTTTCATTGTAAGTTACTCCTTTTAATAAATGAGGTTAAAATTGTTTTAAACTATTGCTAATGTAGAATGTTTTTTTTTGAAAAAAAAACATTTAAAGCACTAAATAACGCTATTAGAGGGGTTTTTTTCCACATTTTAGCTTATTTCACAATCATCAAAAAACTTACTAAAATCAATTTTTTAACACAATGTTAGCAAAAGCTGCATTTTATATTAATTATGCACGCATAAATAGCATAATGTTATAAATATCGCATTTATAAGCATAAAAGCATCGTTTTTACAATTGTGCAGGGCATGGTGCTAATTCAAGAGGATTGCCCTTAACTCTTAAAAAAAATGGCATTAAAAAAGCCGCTCTAATTAACAGGCGGCTCATTTTATATTGTTAAAAAATGCGATCAGGCAAACTCCAGTTTTTGCTCCCGGTAAAATCCTGAATTCAGTTTTTCGCCCACCTCGGTAAAAGCATCCAGGGTACGTTGTACATCTTCAAGGGTATGCACTGCGGTTGGTATCAGCCGTAGCTGTATCAATCCTTTTGGGATAACGGGGTACATCACAATGGAGCAAAAAATGCCATAGTTTTTCCGCAGGTCCATGGTCAAAGCGGTTGCTTCGCCCAGGTCGCCTTTTAAAAAAACGGGGGTCACCATGGTATCAGTTATGCCGGTATCAAAGCCACGTTCTTTCAATCCGCTTTGCAGGGCACCAGCTATTTGCCATAGCTTTTCGCGAAGTTGGGGTTGCGACTTTAACAGTTCAAAACGTTTGATCAAACCTACAACCATTGGCATTGGCAATGCTTTGGCAAAGGTTTGCGACCGCATGTTATAGCGCAAGTAGTTGATGATCTCTTCGGTTGAAGCTACAAACGCGCCAATGCCAGCCATTGATTTGGCGAAGGTACCAAAGTACACATCAACACCATCCACACAGTTTTGATGTTCGTGCGTACCGGCACCGGTTTTACCCATCGTACCAAAACCATGCGCATCATCGATCAGTAACCTAAAATCGTATTTACGCTTTAGCGCGATGATCTCTTTTAATTTACCCATAGCGCCCGACATGCCGAAAACGCCTTCGGTTACCAACAGTATGCCACCGCCAGTTTCTTCGGTAAGTTTGGTAGCGCGTTCCAGTTGCTTTTCGCAACTTTCAATATCGTTATGTTTATAAACAAAGCGTTTACCCATGTGCAGGCGTACACCATCAACTATGCATGCGTGCGACTCGGCATCATAAACTATTACATCATTACGGTCAACCAGTGTATCAATAATGGATACCATACCCTGATAACCATAGTTCAGCAAAAACCCACTCTCTTTACCTACGTAAGTAGCCAGGTCCTGCTCTAAAGCTTCATGGTATTTTGAGTTGCCCGACATCATCCTGGCCCCCATAGGGTAAGCCATTCCAAACTCTGCAGCACCCTGAGCATCAGCTTCGCGCACTTCGGGGTGATTGGCCAGCCCCAGGTAATTATTAAGGCTCCAAACCAAATGTTCTTTGCCCATAAATTGCATATGGGGAGCTATTTCACCTTCGAGGCGGGGGAACGAGAAATAGCCGTGCGACCATTTTTGGTGCTGACCCAGCGGGCCCATATTTTTTGAAATTTTACTGAAAAGATCCAAAATGATTAGAATTTGATGCTACACTTAACTACAAAGATAAAGCTTAAGATGTTTAAATACAACGATTATAACTTTTTATAATGGCTTATAACAAAAAAGCCCCTGTATATAAGTACAAAGGGCTTAGCTAAAAGTTTTATAAATTAATCTACATTGTCATGCAGAAACGAATTATTATTCCTGATCTCGGTTTTGCCTTCGTCGTCTGTCAATAACGAGAATTTAGAAACCTGGCTTTCTGACGAAGCAGGCGTTTGCTGCAACGCAATTTCCTTACGTTTATAAGCCGGCACATTCTCCAGTTCCTGGATGCCGCCGTTGCGTAACTTCATGCTCAGGTCTTTTAACCGCATGATGCGTTCGCGCGATTTACGCAACTGATCTTCGATAGACTCATCGGTCTTGTGATCATCGGCGCCAACTATCGGTTGGGGCTCAGGTTCGGGTTGTATTTCTTCAACAACTGCAACCTCAAAGGTCATTTCAGTTTCTTCGGTAAGTTTAAAGGTCATCTCAGGCATATCCGATGTTTCCTCATCGGCTACTTCCTCGGCTTCAAACGAATGCCTGATCACCTGCTCATCATTATTATCTGCCTTGGCAAACAGATCGAACAAACCAGCTTGTGCTGTTTCTTCTTTCTGACCTTTGATATATAACTCAGATGAATACTCTTCCTGTTTAACTACCGGGGTATTGATAAACTCGTTAACCGGTTTTACCAGTTGCTTGTTATCGGGCACCAGCATCGAAATTACCTTTTTGGTGCTTTGCTCCCGCTCGCGTTCATCTTTGGTTTGGAAACCGGTAGCGATAATGGTTACCGAAATTTGTTCGCCTAACGATTCGTCGCGGCAGTTACCCCAGATCAGATCGGCAGATAAGCCAGCTTCTTGCTGTATAAAATCAGTGATGATACTAACCTCATCCATGGTTACCTCGGTAACGCCGGATGTGATGTTTAACAGTATGTAACGCGCACCTTCTATCTCATTATCTTTCAATAACGGCGAGCGCAATGCACCTTCAACAGCCTTTAAGGCACGACCTTCGCCTTCGGCGGCACAACTGCCCATTATGGCTACACCGCTGTCTTTCATTACGGTGCGCACATCTTTAAAGTCAACGTTTATATAGCCTGGCAGTGTGATAATTTCGGCAATGCCTTTGGCGGCTGTAGTCAATATATTATCTGCCTGCGCAAACGCCGAGCCTAAGGTAAGGTTGCCGAATATCTCCCTCAACCGGTCGTTTGAGATAACCAGGAAAGAGTCGACATGCTTTTTAAATTCTTCCAAACCTTCTTCGGCCTGCATTTTACGGCGTTTCCCTTCAAAAGAGAAGGGCGTGGTAATAATACCAACTGTTAATATGTCCAGCTCGCGGGCAGCTTTGGCAATAATAGGGCTTGCGCCTGTACCGGTACCGCCACCCATACCTGCCGTTATAAATAACATTTTGGTATTGGCGCCCAGCATTTGTTTAATATCGTCGATATTTTCGATAGCCGAGTTTTTACCTACTTCGGGTATTGAGCCTGCGCCCATACCTTCCGTAAGGCTTGCACCCAACTGCACCTTGTTAGGTATCGGACTCAACTCCAAAGCCTGGGCATCGGTATTACAGATAATGAAGTCGACACCTGTGATACCCTGCTTGTACATGTGGTTAACAGCATTGCCACCACCGCCACCTACACCAATAACCTTGATGATGGATGACTTCTCTTTTAACATCTCAAACTGCATGATCTTGTTTTTCAGCTATATGTGAACGTCGATTTTTAACACTTTACCTCATGTAATATTAGCACATTTTCAACACAGTTTATCCACAATTGTGCATAATGTGGATAAGTTGCTTATTGTGGAAAATTACTTTAAAAAGTCCTCGTCTTTAATATCGTCCTTAATAAATTTCTTGCCTGTCTCTAATATTTTGCCAAATAATCCAAACTTTTTCTCCTCTGCAAACTTTACCTTTTCAACCCTGGTTTCAGGTTTTTCGG